>WNGK01001081.1_pt1 | contig 29025 bp, 29 predicted proteins | sample 5400601 | NCBI WGS metagenome assembly WNGK01 (sample SAMN13153376, study PRJNA577476) | soil metagenome | isolation source: 60 cm soil or saprolite under Garry oak tree replicate 1 | place: USA:California | collected 2016-06-15
AATATCCGCGACGCACGGTCTCAACAGTATTCGCTGTGTTGTATTCGATGGGCTGCGAGATTTGCCGTTTCGCGATTCCACTTTTGACCGCGTGCTCGTGGATGCTCCCTGCTCGGGAACCGGCACGCTGCGGCGCAACCCCGAAATACGCTGGCGCATCTCAATCGGCGACATCGAAGCTCTCGCGGCGCGACAAGGTAGCATCTTGCGGAATGCCTCGCGGATGGTAAAAGCAGGCGGCCGGCTCGTTTATTCCACTTGTTCCGTCGAGCCGGAAGAGAATGAACAAGTTGCGGCCGAGTTCCTCGAGCAATCCGACGATTTCAGACAGGCGGCATTGCCGTTGAATCCTTCGCTTATAACCACTTCGGGCGCCGCGCGTACCTGGCCGCACCGTTACGGCGCTGACGGTTTCTTTATCGCTGCGTTCGAGCGCCGCAACTAGATGTGGTTGCTTGCGGGCGCTCATACCGGATGTTAGACTGCGCAGCTTGGTTTGAATTGATTAGAGGTGAGGGCAAGAGGGTCGCAAGAACGTGAGTGTTGTTAAGGAGACGCTGTCTGCGTTGCGCCGGATCGTGGTCGTGATCGCTATCGCGATTACGTTTCTGCTTGGTCTGGCCACCACGGTGATTCTGTCTTTGCGTAGCCCCATAGTCAGGGTACCGGAAATCGTGGGCAAGGATCGCTTTGAAGCGGAAAGCACGTTGAGGAGTGCGGGACTGAACTTTCGCGTGCGCGCCACCAGGCCGAGTAATCAGGTGAAGCCGGACACCGTTCTCTTCCAATTGCCGCGCGCCGGCGAAGAAGTAAAAGGGGGCCAGACCGTCGCGGTCGATGTCAGCCGCGCTGCGAAAGAAGGCGAAAGCTCGGAGACTGCGACCAGCGACAACAATCCCGGTAAGGCAAACGAAAACGGGAACGCGAATGATTCTTCGTCCGCCAACGCAAATGAGAACAAGCCAAAGCGGAATAAGAATACCAACAAGAACGATAACGGCAACGGGAACGCGAACAAGGCTAATCGTGACGCGAATGCCAATCGCGCCGGAGCGAACGTCAACGCGAGCAATAGGAGCGGCGGTTCAAACCGCAATACCAATGGCGGAGCCAACTCCAACAATCGAAGTGGCGAATCGGACAACACCAACTCGAATCGCTCGAATCGAAATGCGAACAGACCCGCTCCAACACCGGCCGGCTCGAATACAAACAAGCCCGCTCCGCCCGGGGCGCCACCGAGAATCTAAACGCTTGAATCGATGGTGAACGATAGAACAATCGATATCGCCCCTTCTATTTTGTCCGCTGACTTTTCGCGGCTGGGCGATGAGATCGCAGCCGTCGAACGCGGCGGGGCGGGGTTGATACATGTCGATGTGATGGATGGTCATTTTGTGCCGAACATTACGGTCGGCCTGCCCGTTGTGAAAGCCGTGATGCGTTCGACGCGTCTGCCGGTGGACGCGCATCTAATGATCAGTGAGCCGGGCAGATATGCCGAACAGTTTGTGAAAGCCGGCGCGCAGATGGTCTCGGTGCATTTCGAGGCGGACGCGCATCTGCAGCGGACCGTGATGTCCATTAAGACCGCGGGTGCGCAAGCTGGCGTGGTCATCAACCCTGCGACGCCGGTCGGAGCGTTGGAAGAGATCCTGGACTTCGCTGATTATGTTCTGGTGATGTCCGTTAACCCGGGATTTGGCGGGCAGAAGTTTATTCCGACATCAATCGACAAAGTGCGCCGCTTGCGACGGATGATTGACGAGCGTGGGCTGAAGGTTAGAATCGAGATCGATGGAGGCATCGATCTGGGTAACATCCAACAGGTCGTAGCCGCGGGAGCCGAAATGATCGTGTCGGGTTCGGCAATCTTCGGCGCCGACGACGCCAGCGCCGCGGTTCGCGGGCTGCGCGAAGCGACGGTCCAGTGGGTCTAAAGATTTCGCTCTGTTGTTTTTGATTCGCGATTTGCTGTTCATTGGCAAATACGCAGAGTTTCGATTTGACATTCAGAAGGTAAGACTTGAGACTTGTGAATCGGAACCCGAGTCTCGACCGGGCTTTGGTTAAAGTTGCTCCCCAATTTGCGCGCAACCAGTTAGCAGGATTTTCCTGGAGGTTTTAGTTATGCGTTTTCGTCCTTTCACTTTGCCGCTCCTCGCGGCCGCTCTTGTGCTTGGTTTGTTCAGCGCCGTGCTGGCGCAGAGCGGCGGCCGCACTCAAAGCGAGCTGTCGGCGGTGCAACGTCTCGACGTAATGCGATCCAAACTCGAGGCTCTGCGGCGCTCGCTCAGTAGCGGGATCGCCGGAATACCGCAAAAGCCGGTTGCCGATAAGGGAAAGAATAAAGCGAACGCCGACGATCCGCGCGTGCGTTTGCAGGGACTCGATAAGGAAGTCAGTTCGATTCTTTCCGAAGTCAATGATCTCCATGCGAAGGCGGACCGGTCGGAGCGTTACGATGCGACAAGATTGGATGGATTGGAAACCTCGGTCACGGAAATCGAAACGCGAGTGCAGGTAGCATTGACGGAAACCGCGAGCGCCAGAACGGGTAACGCGTCCACCGCTGCTACGACTTCTGCGCCCCGCCGCCAGAAAAAGAAGGGACACCTGTTCGGACTGATCGGCGGCGGTGGCGGGAGCAAAAAGTATGATGAGATTCTCGGCGGCCCGGCGCCAGGCCGCGACCGGGTCCTGTTTGAAGAAGCGGCAAAGGAAGTACGAAAGGGGAACTATGACACTGGTCGTCTTCTTTTCACCACGATCATCACTACATATCCTGACTCGCCCTTCCTGCCAATGGCAAAGCTCGCGATCGCCGATTCGTTCTATCTCGAAGGCGGCACTAGCTCTTTAATTCAAGCGGCCGCTTCATATCTGGACTGGCTGGCCTTCTTCCCCACGGACCCACTCGCGGACGCCGCGATGCTGAAGGTTGCGGAATCCGAGATGCGACAGATGGGTCTGTCGGATCGCGACATCACGCACGCGCGCAAGGCCGAACAGCGTTTGAAGGCGCTGTTGCAGCAGTATCCGCAAACCAGTCTGCGGCCAACCGTTCAAGATCGTCTGTGGGAGGTCCAGGAGAGTCTCGGGATGCATAACATGGCGATAGGCGACTTCTACCGAAGTCACTATACTGGTGGCCATGGTGGTTTGAAAGGCGCGCAGTCCCGTTACAAAGAGGTGGTAGACAAGTATCCGTGCTTTTCTCAGACGGACAAAGTTCTTTTCAATCTCGCCTACACTTACGCGCAGGAAGAGGAGCCGGACGAGGCTGCGAAGTATTATGTGCAACTGCTGCAGAGCTACCCGGACAGCGAATATGCCGAGAAGGCGAAGGAGCAGTTAAGCATTATTGGTGTGCCGGTTCCCGAGAAGGGAACGCCGAATGCCTGCCCCAAGCGTGAACGACCCTCCTTCATCGGTAATCTAATGCAACAGGTTGGCGGTTCAGCGGATGTGACGGTCGGGAAAGACGGCATCCTGATCAGCAGGAGCAGCAAGGAAGGTAATGATCTGATTGACCAGGCCCTCAAGTACAACGGACAACTGCCTTCCAACACGACGCCGAAGCCGCAGGTGCAGCGCAGTAATCCCAAACAACCAGTGACGCCTGCAAACGATGAGCAGACCGCACCGGAGAAGAAGAAGATTCCGCTGACGATTCAGGCAACTCCGAATGGTCCGGTGCCCGGCTCAATCAATCCATCGGCGCCACCGACAAACCCGACTTCTCGCCCGCCAGGGACTAAGCCTTAACATTGGTGGCCGCGGTGCAGACTCCTGACCAGATCTCGACAGAGGTGCAAGCTGAACTGATTCGCCGTCACAAGGCTACCGCACAGACGGTTGGGGCACTGCTGGTCTTGACGCTCGTCCTTGCTCTCGTAGCATTTCTCGGAAAGAATCTTTTTCGCCATCAGAATAATTCGGAGCTCGACATCGCCTTGAGAATCACGATTTTGATTTTCGGTCTTGGCTCCGTTGTCTTGCGTCGCACGAGATTTTCGACCATGCGGCTTCAGGACATTGCAGCGTTGAAAGGAACTTCCGGTTTGCTCGTTACGCTGGAGCGAACGACCCTGGAGGTGGCTTTGCTCGGCGCCGCTATCGTGGTCTTTGGATTCATCGCCACGTTGCTGACCGGAAATCAGTTCTATACTTACGGCGCGGGACTGGTGGGATTTGTGGTTTTGCTTTATTGCTACCCGACGCGAACCTCCTGGCAACTCGCAATCAAGAAATTTGCGCCCGATTATCCAGAGGCGCCTAAAACAACGAGCCTCTCAGCCACTGATTGACGATCTTGTATTTGTCAGCCGGGCAAAGTGTCAACACCTCCCTTCAAGCTCCCATCCTTCGCAAAGATCAACTGGTCCCTGCGCGTTCTTGGCCGGCGGGTGGACGGCTATCACGAGGTCAGGACCGTGTTGCAAACTGTTTCCCTCCACGACGACTTGCACTTTGCGCCGGTTGACAACGAAGAAATCCAACTGTCATGCGATGACCCGCGAATACCCAGTGACGAACACAATGTCATAATTCGGGCGGCCAATGCCTTGCGAGATCGTTGTCACAATCGTAACGGCGCGACAATCCATCTTGAAAAGCGGATTCCCGCACAGGGCGGCCTCGGTGGAGCATCGTCCAATGCGGCGGTTGCTTTGCTAGGACTGGTGCATCTGTGGAGACTCGACTTCAGCGCCGCGGAATTGATTGAAATCGGCGCAGCACTCGGTGCTGATGTTCCTTTCTTTTTTGTTGGCGGTCGCGCGCTCGCAACCGGAATCGGGACCGAGGTGAAGGCGCTACCCGACAATCCCAAAAAACATCTGTTGGTTATCAGTCCGAACGCGACGGTCTCGACTGCGGAGGCGTACAAATCGATGCGGGCGCCTGCCTTGACAACGTCGGTCGGCGCCTCTATCCTCTCTAGTTCTTGTTCAGCGACCGAATTTCGTGATACTGACCAAAGTGAGCTGCATAACGATTTCGAGCACGTGATATTTGAGATCGAGCCGGAGATTGGACGGGCAAATGAGGCGCTGCTGCGATGCGGTGCAAGCGCCGCCTTGCTCGCGGGCAGCGGCTCAAGCGTATTTGGTATCTTTGACAATCAACAAGCCCAAGCGAGCGCGCTTCCGAAGATTCAAGCGGAAGCCGGCTGGCACATCTTTCCTGCCGTGACCGTGTCGCGCAATGAGTATTTGCAGGCATTGAAAATCTGATACTGGGGCGTAGCCAAGTGGTAAGGCACCGGTCTTTGGAATCGGCATTCGTAGGTTCGAATCCTTCCGCCCCAGCCAAGTTGGAGTGATGAGTGACAAGTGGTGAGCAGAACCGCTATTTCTTGTCACTCATCGCTTGTCACTTGTCACTGATTCTATGAGCACAACCGGCGGCATTAAGGTCTTTACCGGCAACGCGAACCCGAAGCTGGCGGAAGAGATTTGTCGCCACCTCGGATGCGACATGGGCCGTGCGTTCGCCGATCGCTTTTCGGATGGCGAGTTCAATTTTCAGATCGACGAGAACGTTCGTGGCGGCGATGTTTTCATTGTGCAGCCGACGAGTCCGCCCACTGATGCTCATGTAATGGAATTGCTCGTGATGCTCGACGCGTTTCGTCGCTCATCAGCCGAGCGCATCACGGCCGTGATTCCGTATTACGGTTACGGTCGTTCTGATAAGAAAGATCGGCCGCGTGTGCCGATTTCAGCGAGACTGGTCGCGAACCTGATCACCGTCGCGGGCGCCGATCGCTTGTTGACGATAGATTTGCACGCGGCGCAGATTCAAGGGTTCTTTGATATTCCGGTGGACCACCTGTATTCCGCGCCGGTGATGATCGGCTACTATCAGAACAATCCGTTGCCAAACCTGACGGTAGTTGCTCCTGATACTGGCGGCGCAGAGCGTGCGCGCGCGTACGCGAAACGCCTGGACGCGGACCTGGCCCTTTGCGACAAGCGCCGCGAGAAGGCAAACGTCGCCGAGGTGATGAACGTCGTCGGCAATGTTCGCGGTCGCAACTGTTTGATTGTCGACGATATGTGCGATACCGGCGGCTCGCTGACGAAAGTCGCAAAGGCGCTGAGAGGCGCCGGGGCGGAAAGGATTCACGCCTGTTTTACCCATCCGGTTTTGTCCGGCGGGGCGGTGCAGCAGTTGGCAAAGTCGGAAATAGAGGAGATAATAGTCACGAACACGATCCCGCTGCGCGATCATGCGTGCGAGCAGGGCAGAATAAAGGTACTTAGTATCGCGCCACTTCTGGCGAAAGCGATCAAGTCGATCCACGAGGAGACCAGCGTCTCTTCGCTCTTCGTATGACGAAGGGCAAACACTGATGGCTTAGAAGAAGACCATCAGCGGTCAAGCTGGGATTTTTGATTTTAGATTTTTGATTTTGGATTCAGGCTTTGAGTCTGCGGATGACCTGCGAAAGCGGGCGCCCCAGTGTTGAGGAATCTAAAATCAAAAATCTAAAATCAAAAATCTCCTTGATCGCTGAACGTTTTGTAGAGGGGCAGAATCATGGCAGAGCATAAAGAGATTACGATTCAGGCGAAGCCGCGCGCAGGCCGCGGCAAAAACGATGCGCGGCGCACGCGGCGCATCGGACTGGTTCCAGTGACGGTCTACGGCGGCGAAGGCGGGACCGTTTCCGCCGTCGTGCCGCTCAACGAATTGGCGGCGATTCTGCGCTCCGACACGGGCCGCAATACCATCTTCACCCTCGACGTCGAAGGCGTCGGCGCCAGCGAAGTGATGTTTCATGATCGGCAGATCGATCCGCTTCGCGGCCGCCTGGTTCATGCCGACTTCAGGCGGCTGGTTCGCGGCCAGAAAATCGAGGTCACGGTGCCACTGCATCTGGTTGGCGATCCAATCGGTGTGCGCGAGCAGCAGGGCTTTCTCGAACAGATCGTCCGCGAGATCGAAGTTCGTTGTGAGCCACGCGAGATACCCGAAGCAATTAAAGTTGACGTCTCGCAACTTGGCGTTCACGACGTGCTGCACATTTCCGATATTCCAGCCGACGAGCGTATCGAGATCCTTGAATCGCCGGACACGGTGATTGCCACCGTTGGCATTGTGAAGGAAGAGGTAGTTGAAGCGCCGGTGGTCGAGGGCGAAGAGCCGGCCGAGCCCGAGCTGATCACCAAGGGCAAGAAGGAAGAGGAAGAGGCAGCAGAAGAGCCGGAGAAGGAAAAGGGCAAGAGGGAAGAGAAGAGCAAGAAGGAGTAGGGACATTGCCGATTTCCAATTGCCGATTGCCAATTTGCAATTTGGCCAGTCGTCATTAGGAGTGGAATGCTGGCAATCGGAAGTGTCTTAAAATTGGCAATTGGCAATTGGAAATCGGCAATGGCTCATCGTAGGACTCGGGAATCCCGGTGCGGAGTATGAGTGGTCGCGCCATAACCTCGGATTCATGTTGATTGACAAACTGGCGTTGCAGGAAGATGCGAAGGTGAACCGGCGCGAATGTTATTCGTTGGTAGGGCGCGCTGTGATCGAAGGTTGCGCAGCGAAGCTGGTTAAGCCGCAGACGTTCATGAACCTGAGCGGCGAAACGGTTGCTTGCCTGTTTGCAAAGCATAAACTCAAACAGGTGGGTGAGAACTTGATCGTGATCAGCGACGACCTGGCGATGCCGTTTGGGAAGATTCGAATTCGCGCGCGCGGTTCAGCCGGCGGACACAACGGCTTGAAATCGATTATCGCCGCGATTGGCACGAACGAGTTCATCCGGCTGCGAATCGGAATTCAGCCTGAGCATTCAGTGTCAGATGCGAAACGGTTTGTGCTCGATCCCTTTCCGCGATCCGGGCGAGCTGACGTGGAAAAGATCATAGAACGAAGCGCCCAAGCGCTGCGGACCATTCTGAGAGATGGCGTTTTGAAAGCAATGACGCAGTACAACTCGTAAACCGTGAACCGCAAACCGGAAACAGTAAATCACCGAACAGCTCCACACTGTTTACGGTTCACGGTTCACTGTTGACGAATTAGGAGGGTTGAATTTTGGAAGCATTGAGACAATACGAACTGATGTTCATCGTCGTCCCCGACGCGGCTGACGACGAGGTCGCGAAGCTTACGGAGAGCTTGAAGCAGATCGTCACGGATCAGGGTGGCACGGTGACGAAAGAAGAGAACCTGGGCCGCCGGCAACTGGCCTACGAGATTCTGCACAAGAAGGATGGCATCTTTGTCGACCTGGAGATTGAGGGCTCAGGCCGGGAGATAGCCGAGCTTGAACGGCGCATGCGCGTGAGCGATCGCATCCTGCGTTATCTGACCGTGCGATTGGACGAGGATCGTCGCCGCGCGGACAAACTCAAGGATCGCCGCGCTCGCAAAGCTGCCAAGCGGCCGTTTGCCGCCGCAGCTACATCGCGCGGCGCAACTGCGCCGGAGTTTCCGGCTGGCGGGAACGACGAAGCGTAGTGATTGGTACGCATTTGCCTTATTGAGAGAGGATTCTGGAAAGTTATGTCAAGCAATTACGAAGATCGCGGACGTAGCAGCTACGAAGACCGTGGACGCAGCAACTACGAAGATCGCGGACGCAGTTATAACGGCGACGATGATCAGGACAGAGGCCGGGGCGGCATGCAACGCGGCGGCCGCCGCATGCACCGGCGGCGCATCTGCCGCTTCTGCATCGAGAAAGTTGATCAGATCGACTTTAAAGACCTGCGGTTGCTGCAAAACTACACCCCTGAGCGTGGCAAGATTCTGCCGCGACGCATCTCGGGCAACTGCGCCATACATCAGCGCATGCTTGCCGAAGCCATCAAGCGCGCCCGTAATATCGCGCTGCTGCCGTACACAACAAATTAACGGAAAGGGTAATGGCTGAGTTATGGCACATACAAAGATACTGCTACGCGAAGACGTCGATGACCTTGGCGCCCGCGGCGAAATTGTCAGAGTCCGCGCGGGCTATGCGCGCAACTACCTGCTGCCGCGAAAGCTGGCGGTGGAAGCCACCTCGAGCAACGTCAAACAGATCGAGCAGGAGCGCGCGGCGCTGTTGAAGCGCGAAGCAAAAGAACGCACCACTGCCGCCGCCCAGGCCGAACAGATGGGCGCCGTCATACTGAACTTTGAGCGCAAGGCCGGAGAACAAGGAGCGCTCTATGGCTCGGTGACGTCGATGGATATCGCCGAAGCGCTGAAGGAGCGCGGTTACGAAGTCGATCGCCATCGGATACATCTGCGCGAACCGATTAAACGACTCGGCGAGTTCGCCGTGCCGGTGCGTCTCCATCGTGACGTCACCGTAGACTTACAAGTCAAAGTCGCCCCCGAAGGCGAGGTCATCGTCGGCCACATGACGCCCGAACAGGAAGCAGTAGTCCTGGCTACAGTACAAGCCGAGGCCGCTAAGGAAGAGTCGTTCGACGCTGTTGAATGAGTTGCACAGCGATGCGAAATGGCCGCGAGAAGATAAAACGCGCGTAGTCAATGCGCAATTTTGGTTGCCCTGCAACCGCTATAGTATAGTTCGACGCTGTAAGCTGCGTTAAAGCGCGCAACTTGCGGCGTCTCTCTTTTGCGGTACAGAACCGGGAGCGATAGCGACCGGATGTTGGCACTCAACCGGCAACACCGTTCGCACTCTCATGACACGTATTTCAGCGAAGGTTGACTTTGGGATCCGGTCGCTATCGCTCCCGGTTCTGTACGTCAGTTGGTTGTTCTACGAGTTTCCTGATGGCCGCTCCTGATCCAATACGCGAACAGACGTTTGAACGCTCTCTGCCAAACAGCTCTGAAGCTGAGCGCGCCATCCTGGGCGCCATCATTCTCGACAACGGCATGATCAGCCCGGCGATCGAGCTGTTGAAACCCGAAGACTTCTATGTCCCATCACATCGCCGCATTTTCGTGGCCATGACCGCTCTGTTTGAGCGCGGCGCCGAGATCAATCCGATCCTGATCGGCGAAGAACTCAAGAAAGACAACGCGCTGGAAACAGTTGGCGGCGTCAGCTTTGTCACGAATCTTACCTATGGTCTGCCACACGCTACGAACATCACCAATTACGCCAGGGTGGTACGCGGCAAGTCGCTGCTACGCCGGCTAATAAAGACGGCAAACAAGATCACCAACGAGGCGCTCGAAGAAGAAGACGAGCCGGAGATCATTCTCGATCACGCCGAACAGGCAATCTTCGAATTGGCCGACGAGCGGATCCGCCAGGGCTTCGTGCACGTCAAACCCGTTGCCGAGGCATTGCTCGACAAGATTCAGGAGATGGAAGGCCGCAAGGTGGTGCTGACGGGCCTGACCACGGGCTTCGCGGAGCTGGACGAAAAAACGTCTGGTCTGCAACGCTCGGATCTGGTCATCGTTGCGGCGCGTCCTTCGATCGGAAAGACCAGCTTCGCTTTGATGCTGGCGCAGAACGCAGCCATTCAGACAGGCGCGGTGGTCGGCATCTTTTCCCTGGAGATGTCCAAAGAAGCGCTGGTGATGCGCATGCTCTGTTCGCAAGGAAACATCGACGCGCAGCGTTTCCGCAACGGCTTTCTTTCGCGCGCCGAGTGGGCGCAGATTGCTAAATCGCTGGGGACTCTCGCCGACACACGCATTTTTCTTGACGACACGCCGGGCATCACCGTGCTCGAGATGCGCGCAAAGGCGCGCCGGCTGGCGGTCGAACAGAAGGGGCTCGATCTGATCGTGGTTGACTACTTGCAGCTGATGTCCGGTTCGGCAAAGCGTTTCGAATCGCGACAGCAGGAAGTTTCGCTGATCTCGCGCGAGCTGAAGGGTCTGGCAAAGGAGCTAAACATTCCGCTGGTCGCGTTGTCGCAGCTTTCGCGCGCTCCGGAATCACGCTCGGACCATCGGCCGCAGCTTGCCGACCTGCGCGAGTCAGGCGCCTTGGAACAGGACGCCGATCTCGTTGCTTTCCTCTATCGCGAAGAAATGTACAAATCACCCGAAGAGCGCCAGAACATGCCGGAGGACAAGAAGAATGTCGCCGAGCTCATCCTCGCCAAGCAGCGCAACGGGCCCACGGGAACTATCGAGCTGCGCTTTGTGCCCTCCAGCATGCGCTTTGATAATCTTTATCGTGAGTAAGAGTTGCGGTATTGAATCGGCCAGCCTCAATTCCAACACGCTGAAGATAGTTTTCACTCCGTGATCTTGAAGAAGAACGGATCGATCGAAACTGCGACCTCATTCGTGCCGCTTAGGTCGAGTAGTTTGCGAGAGGTAAAGTTCGCGTTGCGCTGGTACACCACGTCGTTCGGAAAATTAGATTTGGCAGGCGTGTTGTTAGCCGAGAAGATGCCGTAGAAATCCTTTCCAACCGCTTGGAGATGGACGTAGTCACCGAGGTAGGGGTCTCCTTGTCGCACCGGGAAGTCAGCGCGCGCGACGTTCAAGGTCAGGTCAGAGAAAGCGCCGCCCGCCTTGGGCATGCGCCGCAGGTGTGTTTCCCAGCGCAGGGCGGAGCCTGTTCCGACGAGTTGCTGATAGAGGAATCCGAACTTGCCGTCACCGTTGACGGCCAGCGCAGGGTTTGTGGCGCGACGCACGGTCAGCAGATCGGTGGACCAGGTCCTTCCTTTGTCTCTGGAGACGCGAAGGTGCAGTGTGTAGTTATCCACTAACTCACCTTCGGCGTAAGCGAGGTAGACCGTCTTGCTGTCTGTAGGATCGACAGCGATAGAGACATCACCGCCCAGCCGGTTCTGGCCGGGGACACCTCTACCACTGGAGTGGAACGGAAACTTAATGCCCTGCACGACACGGATCCCTGACAGGTGGTCGACGGGATCAACCAGAGCCGTGAAGGGTTTCGACCCGTTGCCCCAATTGTCGTCACGCACCACTACGACGTCAGCCGTAATCACCAAAGTATTAGCCCGGAAGTTACCTTTCGAAGCGCGCCAGCCGGTGTACGCAGCATAGACTGTGCCGTCAGAGTGAGCCGCCGGCCTGACCTGTGGGCCATCCTGTCCGGCGCTCCCGGTTGATCTGGGCTCGAGTATGACTCGCTTGAACGTGGGAGAAGAGCTAGAGGCGTTGAGCGAGAAGTCCAGCGTTGAAGTCTGGGTCGTGCTGCCATCCGCCATATTGCTTCCAATGTAAAGGACATCGTTCCCAGCGTTGGGCCCAGCCGAGATTGTGGCAGCCTGCGTATAGGGTTGATCGGGCCCCTCCCGAGTCAATAACTTCTTCATCAGGTTAGGGCTGGCGACGTTGTCTGTTCCAAGGATGTTCATGGGCAGATCGTTCGGGTCTGAAGTATCCTGCAAGATTCCGGCATACAGCTTGTTGCTTGAGGTGCCGAAAGAGACCGTAATATCGCCCGTCGCCGAGCCGAAGAAAGGATTCACGCCGCTGGGCACTATGGCATTGAGAGTCCACGTTTTGCCGCCGTCATTGGAGACGAAGACGGGGGCCGTCTGGCCGCCTGCCGGATTGGGTGTGAAAGCGGTGCCGACAATCTGGTTAGGGTTGGCCGGGTTAACGGCGAGCGTGGGTTCGCTGTCCTGATTAATTTCCCCGCTTAGCGAGCGCGGAATCATGTTGACGACCAGAACGCTCGCGCTGGCCGTGCCGCTCGCTTTTATAGCTGCCTTCGCTGCCTTCTTGGCCGCGCTGCGTCTGACTGCGCTAGTCACAGTTCTCTTGACGACCGCTCGTTTAGCACCCGCTGCCCGCGCGCTACGAACACGGGAAGACGTTGATTTTTTAGCCAGTGCTTTCGCTCCTCTGCCGCGGCCGCTAGTTGCCGACTTTTTACTCGTCCTCCTGGCTGGCATATTCTCTCTCCTCTCTGTTGATCTAAGCTACACGCTCGCGATGCGTTTAGGGTTGGCTCAGCGCACTCGCCGAATCCGGAAGACGGCTGCTGCTGCGGCGCTTTGGTATTCCGCTTAGCTTTCGATGCCGATGAATTTCTTTATCCCGCCTTCCTGGTCCGAGGTCTGGAAATCGAGAGGCGAGAGGGCGGTATAAGCTACGGTGGTCTTGGTTGCCCCCCCTATGGCCCTCCGAGACTTGATCTCATCCTTGTGCAGCATGAAGTAGCCCTCCTGCCCGACGTGGAGTTTCGGCGATGCGTTCCACTTGATGTCCTCACTACTCGGGAACCGAACGATGACTGTTTGGTCCGAGTGAGTCCCCTTGTGCACCGCGTCGATCTGGATCGTGGCGTCGCGCCACAGCGGGTCGTGCTCGCTCAACCGACCTTCGCCGCTGGCCTCTTCATCCTCAGGCGGCAGGCTAACGCTGATGACTCGACCCGAGACCACCAGGTCGCTATCGTCATAGCGCGCCTTGGTGTCGCTGTCTTTCTTGGACTGCACGGGATCGGCTCCCGAGGTCATACCGGCGAGATGTAAGCCGCCCTCCTCAGACGGGACTTCGCCGAGCGACTGCACCTCCAGCGTGTCGCCAAACACCGTCGGGTTGGTAAAGAAGGTTGCGTTCTGTCCAGCCTTGAGCTTCAGACCGCCACTCAATTTAACGGCAATGTCCTGGCCTTCGAACCCTCGCAACACCTCCGTGCCATTGTGAACTGCGCCTATCGTCACCGAGGCCGTTTTCCCTGTGACCTCTTTCACCGTCCCGTCGAAAACAAAGTCCGCTTTCTGGGATAGCTTCTCTATGCTGGAACCTACTGGCATAAACCCCTCCTTACATCGCCTCGCTGTTTAGCGGGAATCAAGCTGACCGTGAAATCAGACCAATTACCGTTCAGTTCATGCGTACAAGATTAATAGCACACGACCGTGATGGTTAGCGGAAATGGTCTGACCGTGCTGCACGATAAACCCGCCTCCTCTAAATGTCAACGGGTGTATTTTCGGGACTCGAAGTGCAAACGGTTTCATTCAACCGGCTGCAACATCTGATCCATAACCCAGGAAGTTCGGGCAGCGCTCTCTCCTGTGCTGGGACACTGGCCCAGGTCATTCAACTCATCAACAACGGCCTGGATGAGAGGCTGTTCAATGTGCGGCGGATAGTCGAAGGCAAACTCCTTAACGCCGTCCGATGTGGTCACGGTTAACGGCCTGGCATCAAATGTCGAATACGAAATCTTGCCCGCGCTGCCGACGATTTCGGTGAAGTCGCATTTGTCAAAGCCAGTGAAACACCACGTGCCCACCGCTTGCACGCCTGACTTGAACACGAACGTGCTGGTAACGATGTCCTCGGCTGAATAATTCTTACCTTGATTGGCAGCGAAGCCATGGACTGCGACTATTGGTTCGAACACATAATCGAGAACATCCAGCATGTGAGACGCCAGGTCCACGAAACGTCCGCCGCCGGCAACTTCGGGAACGACGCGCCACGGGAGCGTTTGCGAATCAAGCTCCTCGGGAGCGATCGGTTGATAGAGCGTTACATTCACAAAGCGCACGTTACCGATGGCCCGCGCGTCAACCAGTTCTTTGATTTTGAGAAAGCGAGGCAGAGCCCGCCGGTAATAGGCGACAAACAGCGGCACGCCCGCAGAGCGGCAAGCTTCGATCATCGTCCGGCATTCTTCAAAGTTCAACGCCATCGGCTTCTCAACGTAGACGGGCTTGCCTGCCGCGGCGCTCATCAACGTGTATTCCTTGTGTGAAGAAGGAGGGGTGGCGATGTAAACAGCGTCCACTTGCGGATCGTGGATCAGCGCTTCGGCATTGTTGTACCAGCGGGGAACGCCGTGACGCTCGGCGTAATCTTTTGCCCGCGCGCCATTGCGGCGCATGACGGCAACGAGACTCGAGTTGTTCGCTTTCTGAAAACCAGGGCCACTTTTGACTTCGGTTACGTCGCCGCAACCGATGATACCCCAGCGAATGGTGCGCATTGGCTCTCCGTTGGTAAGAGTTTGAGTTTCCGGAAACCGTAGCCCTCACTGATTCACAAGAACGTGCAACTTTCACTGAACTCCAGACGAGGACCGCGCGGAAATAACTTCGAAGGGTCGCCATACCCGAGATTGCATAGGAAATTCGATTTGACGTGACCGGCAGGAAAGAACTCCTGCTCACATCCATCACATTCCTGGCCCGCCGCGAAAAACTCTTCATCCACCTTTGCGTTATCAAAACCTGACATTGGACCACAGTCGAGCCCCAACGCGCGCGCGGCGAGCATGAAATACGCACCCTGAAGCGACGAATTTCGTTTAGCCGTCACTTCGACGAGTTGGGGATTGCTGGCGAACAGATCGCGCATTCCGGGATTGTGTGGAAACAGCTTTGGCAGCTTCTCGTAGAACTTGAGGTCATACCCGACGATTACCGTGACCGGCGCGGCCATTGTCTTCTCGACATTTCCCGGCGCCAATGCCGGGCGCAGCCTTTCTTTTGCCTCCGAGGTACGGAGAAAGACAAAACGACCGGGACCACAATTGGCGCTCGTTGGTCCCCACTTCATCACGTCGTAGACTTCGCGCAGCAAGTCGTCGCTGACCGGTTTGTCGAGCCAGGCACTGTATGTCCGCGCCTCGCGAAAAATAATATCCAACGCCTGCTTGTCCACTTTATCCATTTCGGCCTCCAGGGTTGCATTCTTGCTTGAGGGGTCCTTCACCTTTCAATTGGTCTTTCAGAATGGACGCCATTCTTTGTGAGCCTGTTTCAAAATGCAAACGAATTCTGTTCTCGTAGATAGAATCACGCATCGCCGACCAAACAGTAACCTACGCCATGAACAATCGCTTGAGTGTTCTTGCGCCGAAAGATACACTGCGCGGGTTCACGCGAAGCGGTTTTTGCTTCGTATTCAGATAATGGAATAACCAATCCAATGTCTTCGTCGCCTAATAACAAACGCCCGATCATTACACCTGGACACCGCCCTACCTGGGCCGAGATTGATCTCGATGCGCTCGCCGCAAACTTTCAGATCGTGCGCCGACGCGTTGGCTCCGCTGTGAAAGTCATGGCTGTTGTTAAAGCAAATGCCTATGGCCATGGCGCAATCGAGTGCGCGCGCCGGCTGGCGACCGAAGGCGCAGATTGGTTCGGTGTCGCGCTGCCAGAGGAGGGAATCGAACTAAGAGCCGCTCGTCTCACTCAACCAATTCTTTGTCTTAGCGGATTCTGGGAAGGCCAACAGAGTGCTTGTATTCAGCACAACCTCGTTCCGGTGGTCTATCGAGTTGACATGATCGAAGCCTTAGACCAGGCTGCGCTGACAGCGGGAGTCGTAGCAGATGTGCACGTCAAGATCGATACCGGCATGGGTCGTCTCGGCGTGCGGTTCGATCAGGCCCGTGAATTTGCCGCCGCGCTGAAGCGATTCAAGAACATCCGCGTCGATGGCTTGATGACCCATCTCGCCGCCGCGGATGATCCATCGTGCGAGCCGCTGACCAGCCATCAGATTCAACGATTCAAAGAAGCGGTCGAGGTATTTCGCGAACGCGACTACAACCCGACTTATCACCATCTGGCAAACTCCGCCGGAATCTTTGATCAGCCGTCGGCGTGGGGAAACATGGTGCGGCCTGGTGGTGTGCTTTACGGTTTATGGCGCGACATCTTGCCGCCTGTCAGAACCGGGAGCGGTAGCGAGCGGGTCGAAACAAGTAACGACAGGGCAGAAACAAGCAGCGACCTGGTAGGAGGGGGTTACAATCTCAAGCCGGTCATGTCCGTGCGTTCGCGCATCACCCTGTTGAAGTGGGTTCCTCAAGGCGAGACCATCGGCTACGGCTGCACCTACGAAGCTTCGCGCAAGACTCTGGTGGCGACGCTGCCCATCGGTTACAATGACGGTTATCTGCGTGGCATGTCGAATCGGGGTCGCGTGATTGTGCACGGCACCTACGCTTCCGTCATCGGCCGTGTCTCGATGGACCTGACTATGATCGATGTAACGAACATCGCAGGCGTTGAGCTGGGCGATGTTGTGACCCTGCTTGGCGTCGATCAGAATTATCGCGGTCTTGCCGTTCCGGCCGAAGACGTCGCGAAGACCGTGGGCACGCTTTCGTACGAAGTCACCTGCGGCACCAGCGATCGAGTTCCAAGAATTTACGTTTAGACAAGCACGGCTGTTCAGCCTCGAGCACCTTGCCGACTTTCAATCTATGGTGGATCGTTTACCGCTAAGGCTTGCTCTCGGTCTTCGCACCATCCGACTTCTCTACCGGCAAGTCCTGGCGCCGGCTCCAGTCCTCGAATGAGCCATCGTAAACATGCGCGTCGTAGCCGAGGTAGCGGGCGGCGAAGTAAAGCAGGCTGGCTTGTTGCCCGATGTGGCAATAAGTGGTGACGCTGTCGCCATGCTTCACGCCGGCGGTGTCAAACAGTTCGCGCAACGCCTCAGCACTCTTGAATTTGTTGGTTGAATCTTCGACCAGGCTGGAGAAGGGAATGTTCCGGGCGCTGGGGATGTGGCCGGCGCGGGGCATCTGTCCCTTTTCTTCGCCGGTGTAGAACTTCGGCGCGCGTGCGTCGAGAATCATCACGCCCGGTTTGTTTAGATTCGCGCTGACCCAGGCGGCGTCTACGACAAGTTTCGTGTTTGGTCGCGCTGTGAAGTGCCCGGGTTTCGGCTCGCGCACTTCTGCTGTCACTGGCCTATTGTCCGCGCGCCATGCTGGTAGGCCCCCATCGAGAATGGACGTGGCGGCGCCAAGTCCAAGATAGTCGAGCGTCATGAATACGCGCGCCGTCGGCGTCACCCAGTCTTTGCTGAAGTAAACCACGATGCGAGATTTGTCGATCACGCCCACCTTTTCAAAAGTGGTTTTCAATTGATCGACGGACGGCAGCTCAAGTGTCAGACCCTGGCCCCGCGGCGTCGAAATATCTGCAAGTTGAATGAACTGCGCGCCGGGAATGTGCGCAGCGGTGTATTCAGCCTTATCCCCCACTTGCAGCAGCACCAGAGAATCGTCGTTGAGATGCTTTGCCAGCCACTCGGTGGAGACAATCATGGATTCATTCGTCTTAGCGTCGGCAGTAGCTCGAATAGTTGGCGTCGACACGATTACGAGTAATGGAAGCAGCAGAGCGAAAGGGAGTCTCTTCATCGTTCCTCCGGCAACCAGACTTTGTGTGCTTGCTACAGTACTGCGGTCTCGTCCGGCTGTCTAGCCTTCGGCGATGCGCCCGATGAGCTCCGGAGGAGCCGGATGTTTATAGACTCGGCTGCCAATAGACTATCCAGCTCAATCATAAGTGCCGAGGGTTTTGAAACCGTAGACGAGGTCGTGTTTGCCGAACCAAGTGATATGGCGCTGCTCGGCGTCAGGACTCTCGAGGGCTTCGGTGTCATGGTAGATAACGTCGCTCATCGTTTTGTTGCCGCCACAACTATAGTGGCAAAAGCATGCCTCAGCTAGAGGACCGCCGTCTCTTCCAGCAAGTTTCCAGTTACAAAACGCTCAACACTGAGTTGTGACGCATCGATCAGATCAGAGCGCCCGTGCAGGATTAGATCCGCGGTGATGCGGCCGGAAGCAGGAGAGTGCATGACGCCGTGGCCGCTGAAGCCGTTGACGAAATACAAACCCTGAACGTTGGGGGCGGGGCCGATGATGGCGTGATGATCGGGCGTCATTTCGTACAAGCCTGCCCAGGCGCGACGCGGGTTTACTTCTGCATCAACCAAACAAGGGACGCGTGAGGCGGCGCGCGTCAGAATTTTTTCGATGAATGATTGGTCAAAGTCGATTTTGAAGCCGGGCGTTTCTTCGGGGTCGTTCCAGGCTAACAGAATTCCTTTTCCCTCGCGGCGAAAATGAAAGCCGGTGGACATGTCAATGACCATTGGGAAACGCCTGGGAAGTTGGTCGAACGGCTCGGTTGGGACGAGCTGACGGCGTAGAGGTTCGACGGGTAACTGAGCCCCGGCCATGCCAGCGACTTCGGCGGCCCACGGGCCCGCGGCATTAACGACGACGCGAGTTGAAACAAAGCCGCGAGTTGTCATTACGCCAGAGACGCGGCTCTGCCGCTCCCCAGTGCGGAAAGGCTCTGCCTTTCCGGCGAGCTCAGAATCATTAATTTCAGCGAGGCTACGCCTCGCTGATGCGGACGAGACGTCCGCGCTCCCGGTATCAAGTTGAATTCCAGTCACGTTCGTGTCGAGCCACAGCCTCACGCCACGCTCGCGGGCTTTCAACATAAAGCCCATCATCACGCTGTGCGGATCGACAAAGCCGTCAGTTGGGCAGAAGGTCCCTCCCAAAATATCGTCGACGCGTAATTGGGGGACCAGCTTGACGATGTCTTCGCGGGAAATCAATTCAACATTTTCCAGACCGAGTGCAAGCTGGCGTTCACGATTTGTTTTCAGGTATTCGAGGTGCCGTTCATTTGTCGCGCAGAACAAATAGCCGTGAGCGCGGTAATCCGCCGGATGGCCAACCACTTCATCAAACTGCGCGAAGAAGTTGATCGAGTAGATCGACATCTGAATGTTGACCGGAGTCGAGAACTGCGCGCGTACGCCGCCCATGCTTTTCCCGGTTGAGCCTTTGCCTTGATGCGCCTCGCGCTCGATCACGAGAACATTTGTGCAACCTTGCTCCGCGAGATGATAAGCCACGCTCGAACCGACGATTCCGCTGCCGATGATTACGACGTCTGCTGTTTCAGTCATCCCTGGTCGCTGAGGATAAGACGAAGCCGGATAAGTTACAAACGCTGACACTGGTGATTTGTTTGCGCCGGAGCAGAGTGATTAACGAATCGAACTTCAACACGAAGAAGCGTGGAGTTCTGCTTGGTTACTGGTTCACTTTGAAAAGGTCTCATTCACACCCGGCTTCAGCCAGGTGACTTGGCGGCCAGCAAAACTCCCTTAGCCGTTTCAACGGCTTCCGACTCAAACCGTTGGAAACGGTTATGGGATTAGGGAGGGCTTTCCGATCACCTGGCTGAAGCCAGGTGTGAATGAGAGGGTGTCTCACTTCAAACTGAACCAGGACCTCTGCCTGTCGGCGCTTGCTTTCTAAAGCACTACATTGATAGCCTCTCGAGTCCGCCGCTTCCCAATATTTCTTATACAGCCGAGGACACATGCCAACCAAAGCCAATTTCGAACAGGTGTTTGAGAAACTTAAAGCGATTCTCCAGCCCTATGCCGCGAAGCTGATAGTGGCGGCGGACACGAAAAACTATTACGCCCTTGAGACAAATCATGTAATGAAGAACAAGCATCGGCTTTACTTTGCCGGTGTCAAACTCGGCAAAGCTTATGTCAGTTATTACCTGATGCCCGTTTATGCGTGTCCTGAACTGATGAAGAACTTGTCGCCGGAATTGAAAAAGCGCATGCAGGGTAAGGCGTGCTTCAACTTCAAGACGGTTGACGAGAGGCTTTTCAAAGAGTTGGCAAAGCTGACCAAAGCGGGCGCCACGGAATTCAAAGCGCCGAAGTTCCTTTGAGTTTCGTTTTCGACATGAAACCCTTCCACATAATGTTCGGCGTGGCCGTGTTCATTGTTTTTCTCCTTACCGGCCAATACATGGATCGTTACTTTCACCATCTGGAGGGCATGCCTGACGGGCCGAGGCTGCTCTATCGCACGAGACACATTTTCATTTTGTTCTCGGGTTTATTGAATGTCGGAATCGGCGCCTATCTGGTTCAGCGGCCCGAACGCTGGCAGCGCATTTTACAACTACTGGGATCGATTTTGATCACGCTCGCTTCGCTGCTTTTGATCCTCGCTTTCTTTTGCGATACGACTCGTGGAGATTTGCGAGCCCCGCTGAGTCATTGGGGCATCTACGCGATTGCCGTGGGAACGCTCTTTCATCTTTTCAGCAGCCTGACGGAAAGCGATTAGTTCATCCGCTGGATTTATCAATGAGCAATGCTTCGATATTCGCGCGAGCAATGTTGCTGACTGCTGTCAGCTCACTACTGTCCGGGCCGTCAACAGCGCAAACCGAAAACGTTGCAGCGGCGCAGCGCACGGAGATCGTGTTGCTCGGCACCGGCACGCCTTATCCGGATCCTAATGCGTCGGGACCCGCCACCGCGGTCGTGGTCGGCAAACGCGTCTTCCTCTTTGACGCGGGCGCGGGCGTGATGCGGCGACTGAATGCCGCCAAGCTTCCCATCAACGGCGCGGAAGCTGTTTTCATCACGCACCTGCACAGCGATCACACTCTGGGTTATGCGGATTTGATACTGACATCGTGGATAATGCGTCGCACGTCGCCACTAGCCGTCTATGGGCCGCACGGCTTGCGGAGAATGACGCAACTTTTGTTAGCGGCGTACTCCGAGGATATTCGCATTCGCACAGTGGGACTCGAGCGCGAGGTAGCCGGCGGCTATCGAGTAAACGTTCACGAGATTCGCCCCGGCGTTGTGTACGAGCGCGATGGCGTGCGCGTGACGGCTGTACGCGTGCCACACGGAAGTTGGAAGGAAGCGTATGCCTATCGCATCGACACGCCGGATCGCTCGATTGTGATCTCGGGAGACACGCGGCCCAGTGAAGCCCTCGTTCGCGCCTCGCGCGGTGTCGATGTCCTCGTTCATGAAGTTTATTCGCCGATACATCTGGCTCCGGAAGATCGGCCAGGCGGAAAGTATTGGCCGCAGTATATGCGCGAGTTTCACACCTCCGACGTCGAACTAGGCGCGTTGGCGGCGCGTATCAACCCAAAGTTGCTCGTCCTGACACATATCATCCGCTTCGGCGCCACAGATGAAGACCTACTCACCGGCGTGCGCGCGGGAGGATTCACCGGACACGTGATTGTGGGAAAAGATCTTGATCGTTACTGATCGGGGTGAGTTTGCCTAAAAAGTTCAGCCAACAGGATTCGGCTATGCCGCCTGATGTGCGGAAGCGCTCCGCGCTTCCGTCGATTGGCACAACGAATTTGGGGCTACGCCCCAAAACCTGGGCGTAGCCCGAAATTCAATGTCGAACTTGCCGGAAGGCCGGAGGCCTTCCGCACATCAGACGGCACAGCCGTACCTCTGAAAGAGTTTTTAGGCAAAGCAAATCGGCGCTATCCTAACCGGCTGTCTCGGTCGGCACTCGGTCACGTAATCCGCGGATTGACGTTCTTACTCATGCGGGTGTAGAGTCTGGTCGTTCAATTCACGAACCTGGGCCACGGTGATCTCACGTTCTGCCGAAGATCCTCGCGAAGACCTCCGGCACCATTTCGCGCGAAGTCATCCGTAGCTTGACCACGATAATTCACTCTGAAAGGAGATTCCTCAACATGCCACTCGATTTTGAAACTGACAAATTTCCCTTTGTGCAAGCGAAAGTTTTCAGAGAGGTAACGGGAGAACGAAACGTCAGGCTGATAGTTATCCATTCGATGGAGGCGCCTGAAAAAGGAGATACCGCTGAGAACGTCGCCAGATTCTTCCAGAATCCACCGAATCCGGCCTCGGCTCACCTGTGTATAGACAACAACAGCATTGTGCAGTGTGTGCTGGACAACAATATTGCCGCGGCGGCTCCCGGAGCAAACCAGGATGGAATACACCTGGAGCTGGCGGGATTCGCAAGGCAGACGCGGGATGAATGGCAGGACGAGTACGGACTCCAGTTACTCAACAACGTGGCGAACGCGGCGGCGCAGTATTCTTTGAAATACGACATACCGGTTAGACGGTTGACCAACGACGAGTTGGCCGACGGTAAGAGCAAGGGCTTAGTCTCGCACTCTCAGGTTTCAGCTGTGTTCAAGAAATCTACTCACACCGATCCCGGCGAGGGCTTTCCGTGGGACTTCTTCCTTGAACACGTCGAGCAACAGCGTGCGGACAGGCTGGCGAAACTAACGGGCGGTGGCGCCGGGACCAGCGCCGCTGGTGCGCCAAGCTAGGCGTAGGCACACTGCTCGGGCGATTCAGGTAGCTTCCTCTCGCGTTGGCGAAATAACAGCGCAGACGGAGAAAGTCGCTAGCGACATTTTCCGTCTGCGCCTTTGCATTGTGCTGTTGCATTGGCTATAAACAACTGGACTCGTGGAGTTCGACGACGGCGTCACCGACATAGAATTTGGAGTCTACAGAAATACTTGAGGAGATGATTATGGCCACAGCAAAAGCTGCAATCACGCGACCTGTTAGCGGCGAATATGCACCGTACTATGAAAAGTACATTGCGCTGGTGCCGGAGGGCGACATTGTCGCGACGCTCGGACAACAACTCGATACGACGCTTGAACTCCTGGACGGTATCGATGAATCGCAAGCGAACAAGCGTTACGCGGCGGACAAATGGAGCATCAAGGAAGTTGTGGGGCACTTGATCGACAGCGAGCGTGTTTTCGTCTACCGCGCGATGAGGTTCGCGCGCAACGATCAGACACCACTACCTGGATTCGAGCAGGATGATTACGTGCGCCATGCGAAGTTTGACGATCGGCAGTTGGCTTATCTCGCGCAGGAGTTTGAATACGTTCGGCGCGGCACGATTCAATTGTTGGCGTCACTGAGTGAGGAGGCATGGACCCGACGCGGCACTGCGAATGATAATGAAGTCAGCGTGCGAGCATTGGCATACATAATGGCCGGGCATGAAGCGCATCACGTGCAGGTGCTCAAGACGCAGTATCTATAGAGCTTTGATCATTTTGAGCGAACGAATGCAGGTTGGCGACAAACGCGTCTGGGAACGCACGTTTTCCGAGGAAGACGTCCGGCTCTTTGCGAGATTCTCCGGTGACGAAGGCGAGCATCACCTCGAACCGGACGAGCAGGGCCGCTTGATGGTTCATGGGCTGTTGACAGCGACGTTGCCGACAAAGATCGGTGGCGATATGAACTTCATCGCGCGCGAGCTGACTTTTCAATTTCATCGGCCCGTGTTTGCCGGTGACGCAATTCGTTGCGAGGTCACGCTAGTAGAGCTCGAGCCGGCAGACGAACACGTTCGCGTTCTTTCAAACTGGGTCTGCCGCAATCAGCTCGGCAAAGAAGTGATGACCGGCGAAGCGCGCGGTGTGATTAGAACTGAGCGGGTGCAGAACTGACACATCACCGAATTGCAAGGCGGGAGAGGTACGCGAGCCTACGCCCTCGTACCCCTTTTTGCTTGGCAGGTTCCTTCACACGACGCGTGCGCGTTTCGGCGTAATTTTTTGGAGAGTTGATCAGACCCTCGTTACTGCAGCACAAAGTTGTAAGTGATCACGCCTGAGACCTTCACCGGTTGATCGCCGAGGATTGTCGGAGAGAACCGGGCTTGATAGGCGGCTTTCTGCGCCTCGGGCATTAAGAAGGGATGTCCGGAGACTGCGTGTGCCGAAATGACTTTGCCGGTTTCATCTATAAGTATCTGAACGATCACCGTGCCTGAAGCGCCAACTTGCTTCGCCATTTGCGTGTAGACTGGCTTTGGCAGGTAGATAGCCTGTCCGTTAAGAATCCTCGTTGTGTACACGGTTTTCTTGGGCGGCAGTTTCGGCGCGGGCGGCGCTGGTTCTCTGTCGTCCATGACCACTCTTGAGCCGTGATCGTTGGGCGTTCCAATGTTTGAGCCTGGACCTGGAACGTAAGCCGCATTGCTGTCGAAATTACTCTGTATGGTTGGAATGCGGTCACGCACCGGCAATAAGTCGTTGGGCGTAGTCGAAACCAGAGGCGGCGGCAGCTCCGGATGGCTTGTGCTGGCCATCATAACGCGCCGCCGATCAAATGTCTCTTGATTGCTGTCGTGTCGTGGCGTCCTCGCACCCTGACGATCCGGCTCTCTGACCGGAACCGGGAGGTCAACCGGGCGCAACATCGTCACTTCTTCCGAATTTTGATCGTCGAGGTGTGCGTCGTACGCATAGATGCTGGCGACACCTCCGACGACAAAGAGTACTGCGTAGGCAACGGTGGTTAATAGCAGGAACGACCCGCGTCGTTTGAACTCGCGCGCGTGCGAACTGGATTCGATGAGATTATTAAACATCTGATCCTCCCTTTGCCGGTGCCATGCGGGTCGCGGGAGCATAGTCGGTAACATTAGACTCCGATGCCCGCGCGCTTGTTCCAGGGTACCGTCCTAATTTGAAGTTTTGGTACAGAACCGCGAGCAGTAGCGAGCGGGTATTCCGCTGGGAACGGCCGTCGACCCGCTCGCTACCGCTCGCGGTTCTGTATGTGCGCCGCAAACTAGGACACCACCTGTTCCACCTCTGCAGGAATAAGGACAAGTGTCAAAGGTTGGAACTGAGATTTTGACTTTGGACTTTGGACTTTAGACGCGTGACTGTTCTAGGATTGCACGCGCTCTCTTAATTCGAAATCTCCAGGAGCACACGGCATGGTGACCAAACAGGCCATTCAGGAAGAACTAAATCCTTTCAAGATTGCCAAGCAACAATTCAACAAGGCGGCTGATTATCTGGATCTCGATGCTTCGACGCGGCACGTTCTCAGCAATGCCAAGCGGCAGTTGATCGTTTCGATCCCGGTGAAAATGGACGGCGGCGACGTGCAGGTGTTCGAAGGCTATCGCGTGCAACACAACATCGCGCGCGGGCCGGCAAAGGGCGGCATACGTTATCACCCAAACGTTACGCTCGATGAAGTGAAAGCGCTGGCCTCATGGATGACCTGGAAGTGCGCGACCGTCGGCATCCCATACGGTGGCGGCAAAGGCGGAGTAATCTGCGATCCGAAAAGCCTGTCGAAGAACGAACTCGAGCGATTGACGCGCCGCTATGCTTTCGAGATCGCGCCGATCATCGGTCCTGACCGCGACATTCCCGCGCCGGATGTCTACACCGACGAACAGACGATGGCCTGGATCATGGACACAATCTCGATGGTCCGAGGCCATACGGAGCTTGGCGTAGTGACTGGCAAACCGCTCTCGCTCGGCGGCTCGCAAGGGCGGGCCGAGGCCACCGCGCGCGGTTGTTTGTACGCCTTGCGTGAAGCTTGCGAAGTGAAAGGTATGGAGTTGAAAGGCGCACGCGTAGCTGTCCACGGCTTTGGCAATGCGGGCGCCAACATCGCGCGGCTGGTCGCCGCTGATGGCGCGCGCGTCGTGGCGGCGGCCGATTCAAAAAACGGCATCTACTCGGCCAGCGGTATTGACATTCAGGCCGCGCTCGCCCACAAGAAGGAAACAACTTCGCTGGCCGGTCTTCCGGGAACGAAAGAGATGCCGGCTGAAGAAGTTATCGAGGTTGATTGCGACATTCTGCTCCCGGCCGCCTTGGAGAATGCAATCACGCTTGCGAACGTTGGTCGTGTTAAGGCGAAGATTATCGCCGAGCTGGCTAATGGACCAACGACCCCGGGCGCCGACGAAGTGCTCTTCAAAGAAGGCGTATTCTTGATTCCTGATATTCTCGCAAACGCCGGCGGGGTGACGGTCAGCTATTACGAATGGGTGCAAGATCAGTATTCGTTCTTCTGGTCCGAGAATCAGATCAACGAAACGCTGGAGCAAACGATGAAGACAGCGTTCAAATCAGTGTACGACACCGCTCAGCGCTATGAGACTGACATGAGGACGGGCGCATACATTCTGGCGGTCGATCGAGTCGCGGAAGCCACGCGCATGCGGGGAATCTTTCCCTAATTGGTCTTTGGACTTCGGTCTGGGTTGTGCAGGGACGACTGACGGGGAGTGCGAAGGCATTGTCGAGATAAGAACCCTCTGTGCAACCTCTGTGTTCTCTGTGTCTCGGTGGTGAATTCTTTCGTCCGCAATTTCAACACAGAGGTCACAGAGACGCAGAGAACACTGAGAAGAGATTGAAGAAACCACCGGAAACAATCTTCGTTTGCCAGAGCTGCGGCCATCAGTCGCGCAAGTGGCTCGGGAAATGTCCTGAGTGTGGCGAGTGGAATTCACTCGTCGAAGAACGCGCGCGGGTCCCGAAGCAGGGAACTGGTAGAAACGGGTTCAAGCTGCGCGAAGTCGAAGCAGTCCCTTACAACGAGATCGAATCGCAGGATGACGTACGAGTCTCGTCGGGTGTCACGGAATTCGATCGCGTTCTCGGTGGCGGCATCGTTCCGGGCACCTTGGTGCTGATTGGCGGCGATCCGGGAATCGGCAAGAGCACACTGCTGTTACAGGTCGCGGACAGACTGAGCGCCAGCGGCACGGTTGTGCTGTACGTTTCCGGTGAAGAGTCAGAACGGCAGATAAAACTTCGTGGCGAGCGCCTCAGCATTCAAGCCCACGATCTCTATTTGTTGCCCGAGACAAATCTCGAAAACATTTTTCATGAAGTCGAGCGCCTCAAGCCCGGAGCGATCATCGTCGATTCGATTCAAACGGTCTTCTCTTCGTTCATCGAGTCGGCGCCGGGATCGGTTTCGCAGGTGAGGGAAGTCGCGCACCAGTTTCTCCTGCTGGCCAAGAATCGCACCATCCCAGTCTTCTTGATCGGTCACATCACCAAAGACGGATCGATCGCCGGACCGAAAGCGCTCGAACACATCGTCGATACGGTTTTGTACTTCGAAGGAGAGCGGCATCATCACCACCGCATCGTGCGCGCCACCAAGAATCGATTCGGCGCGGCAAACGAAGTCGGCGTTTTTGAGATGACCGGCGCGGGACTAGTCGCGGTCGCGAATCCTTCGAAGCTGTTTCTCGAAGAACGTCCGCAGAACGCTGCCGGCTCAGTGGTGACAGCCTGCATGGAAGGCACGCGGCCGTTGTTGGTTGAGGTGCAGGCGCTGGTTTCGAGCACAAAGTACGGCACGGGCCGGCGCATGACACAGGGTGTCGATCAGAATAGGGTCGCGCTGCTGATCGCGATGCTGGAAAAGCGCGCCGGCTTGCAGTTGCTTGGCGACGATGTGTTTGTAAACATCGCCGGCGGACTGGAAGTTGACGAGCCGGCGGCGGATCTGGGAGTGGTGGCGGCGATCGCGTCGAGTTTCAAAAACGCTCCCGTTGATCCGCACACTGCCGTGTTTGGTGAAATTGGCTTGACGGGTGAAGTGCGTGGTGCAATGCAGCCGTCAGTCCGCGCAAAGGAAGTGCAGGCGTTGGGATTCAAGAAGATCGTAATGCCGTCGTCGAACAGTGCAGGCCTCGAACGCATGCTGGGCGTTCGGGTTGTCGGGGTCCGCTCGGTAGAAGAGGCGCTGGCGGAGTTGTTCTAGTAAGATGCCGCGGGCTTGACCCGTGGAGTGTCACGCTTTTTGCTACCCAAACAGTTTGATTAGAGCCGCGATGCCACGGGCTTGACCCGTGGAGTCTCACGTTGGCTGCCAGCGATGTTTATTCAGCCATATCACCAGGACGAGGTTCACTTCGCTTACTGCTATCGTGTGTACATTCGCTGGCGTACGCACAGGGGCAAACCATATACGCCATTAGCAAAATTGGATCGGGCGAGATTGGCTGCACTCGTCAGCGAATACGGTATCAGCGTATTGGAATGTGCCAGTGACACGACGGATCTGCTTGCGGAAGTTAGTTTGAGACTGACAGAAACAATATCCGAGTGCGCGAGCAAGCTAAAAGGCCGGGTGAGTAAATGGCTGCGCGAAGCGCTTCAATTGAATCTGCCAACAGACTTGCTTAGCAAAGGTTATTTTGCTTGTACCTTAGGGAAAAGCACACGCGAAACTATCGACAAATACCTCGCGCGGCAGAACGAGCATCATGGCTATGCAAATCGGAAGCTTCCGCCGATCTATGTTGATAGCTACGAATACAACGATGAGGACAAAGCTAAAATTAGTCCGCAGCACGCGTTCGTCGTAGCACGGTTCCACATAGTCCTAGCCACTGCGGGGCGGACAGGTGTCTTCGGTTCACGAGAAGGTCGGCAGGTCGCCACTGAGTGGCTCAAACTTCAAGCGCGATTGCGCATGGCTTTGATAAAAGTATCAATCGTGCCGGATCATGTGCATGTTGCCTTGCGAGCGCATCCGGCGGTATCGCCTGCCGAGATAGTTGTCGCGCTGATGAACTCCGCGCAAGAAGTCATGACTGAAGGGTTGGTTTCCGCCGGGCTTAATCGATTGTGGCAGTCAAGCGCGTACATTGGCGGTTATGGTGATTTAGCGAGTCCACAGGTTGGGAAGTACATTGAGAACTGGAAAAAGTCTAATAGC
>WNGK01004796.1_pt1 | contig 28958 bp, 22 predicted proteins | sample 5400601 | NCBI WGS metagenome assembly WNGK01 (sample SAMN13153376, study PRJNA577476) | soil metagenome | isolation source: 60 cm soil or saprolite under Garry oak tree replicate 1 | place: USA:California | collected 2016-06-15
CGCGGCGCGAAGCGTGAGCCCGGTAGGGCGAAACATCAAGAACGGGGTGGTTCGTTCAACTTCCGATAATCGGTGGCTTGAACCAACCACCCCGTCTGCGCCCGCTGAGGAGGCTTCGCGGCATTTTCTTAATGGGCGCAGCCACCCCTCCTTGTCCAAGGAGTAGACTTCAGCTTTCCCTTCAGTTGTTTTCAATGCCCCCGTGTCCAGCAAAAGATGTGGGACATGGCAAGGAGGGGAATACGTTCTTGTTCAACATTCGTTCCACACCCCATAAGAGCTTGACAACCCCCGGTAAAGCTGTAGTACATCCTCATGCCATTTTCATGATGTGGAGGAAAGATGAAACGCATATTAAGTTGTCTCTTTTATGGATTCGTCATCGGCGTTGTTGGCTGTGGCATGGTCCGGGGACAGGGGGCAACGGCCCAGATCAGTGGTACGGTGACAGACCAGAGCGGCGCCGTATTACCTGGCGTGGAAATCACTGCGACGCAGACGGAAACGAACGTCAACCGGAATGCGGTTAGCAATGAGACCGGTTCATACGTTCTGCCGAACTTGCCGGTGGGTCCTTACCGGCTGCGATCAAGATCGTCCTGCAAGTGGGTCAAGTGACCGAGACCATCGAGGTTCAAGCCAATGCCTCGATGGTCGAGACGCGTTCGACGGGCGTCGGTGCGGTTATCGAGAACGCCCGCATCCTGGAAATGCCGCTCGTGGGCCGCCAGGTATACGATCTGGTGACGCTGATCGGAGCGGCGGTGCAGACAGGTACAGCGACGCCATTAAACCGCGCCGCTTACCCCGGTACTCCGACCTTTACCATAGCCGGAAGTCTCAACGGCGGAAACACGGTCACGTTGGACGGCGCAATGCACAACGATGTCGCCTCCAACACCGCTTTGCCGTTACCCTTCCCTGATGCTCTGCAGGAATTCAAGGTAGAGACCAGTTCCCTCCCGGCCCAATACGGATTTCACTCGGGCGCGGCGATCAACGCCGTGACGAAATCGGGCACGAACGATTTTCACGGCGCTTTGTTTGAGTTCGTTCGAAACTACAAATTTAATGGCCGCTCGTTCTTCGCGGCAAAACAAGATTTTCTGAAGCGCAATCAATTTGGCGGAACGTTTGGTGGACCGATCAACCAGAACAAGTTGTTTTTCTTTGGCGGCTATCAAGGTACGACCACGCGCCAAGACCCTGTGATACAGCGTGCGAATGTTCCAACGGCGGCAATGCTGGCCGGAGACTTTACCGCCTTCTCGTCGGCAGCCTGCAGGTCGACAGGAGCAATCACTTTAGGAACCCCTTTCGTGAACAATAGGGTTGATCCCGATCTTCTGAGTAAGGCGGCAATGAACCTCAGCCAACGCCTGCCGCCCCCCCAGGATCAATGCGGCCTGGCGGAGTTTGGCAATCCTGTCAAAAGCAACGAGAGTCAGTTGGTGGGCAAACTGGATTACAACTTGAGTCCCACACATTCCATATTTGGACGCTACGTGGGAGCTTTTTTTGACCAGCCATCGGGTTATGAGCTCTCGCACAATCTCTTGAGTACGCCGGCCAGGGGTTCCAACTTGAAGGTCAATTCTCTGGTTTTCGGAGATACCTATTTGATCGGTTCCAAAATCATTAATTCGTTCCGGGCGACGTGGAATCGAACCACAGACCTGAAAAAACCCGCGTCGTTTTTCGCCGCCTCAGAGCTCGGCGTAAACATATGGAACTACCCGTCAGACTATATGACCCTGGCCGTTACCGGAGGATTCAGCATCGGCGGCGCAGGATCCAGCTATCTTCACTGGGCGTGGACAACGGCCCAGGTCTCCGACGATATCAGTGTGGTCCGCGGAAACCACCAGTTATCGTTTGGTGTAAGCGCAATGGGTTATCAATCGAACAGCCACCACAACACGTTTAGTGGGGGCATCTTTACGGTCAACAGCCTCTCCGACTTTATGATCAGCAGGCTGCAGAGTTACGTTCAGGGCCTTCCGTATACGTTGTGGGTGACAAATAACTATCTCGGAATATACGGCCAGGATAGTTGGAAAATGAAGCCGAACCTGACACTGAGCTATGGCCTGCGGTGGGAGCCATTCTTCCCGCAACAGTTTGACCGCCTCAAACAAGCAAACACGTTTCAGTGGGACTTGTTCAGGCAGGGAGTCAAGACGAGCCAATTCGTGAATGCACCTCCCGGCGTGTTTTATCCCGGCGACCCTCAGTTCGGTTCGAATGGCACCAGTCCGATAAACAAACGTTGGCAAGACCTGGCTCCCCGGCTGGGACTGGTTTGGGATCCGGCCCGCGACGGAAAGATGGTTGTTCGGGCGGGCTACGGAATTTTCTACGACATGGAAGCGGCGGAATTGAATCTGGCGACGCCGCAAGGTCCCCCGTGGGGCGGCAAGGTTCAGCTGACCAACCCGGCGGGCGGCTTCGACGATCCATTTAAGGCCGAGCCCGGAGGCAATCCATTCCCATTCACATTAAGCAGAAACGTGGCGTATCCGGATGGCGGCGTTTTTACTACCTTTGAACACAACACGCACGAGCCTTATGTGCAGCAGTGGAACCTTGGAATCCAAAGACAGTTTGGGAACGACTGGCTCGTATCGGCGAACTATATCGGGAATGAACTTGTGCATTTGTACGGGTCCAGCGAACTGAATCCGGCAATCTACTTCCCGGGTAACGCCAGCGCCAGCGGGCAGTGTCTCGCTCAAGGCTACACGTTTACGACGACACCCAACGCCGTCTGTTCCACGACCGCCAATACAAACAACCGCCGCATAACCACTCTGCTTAATCCGGTCGAGGGAAAGAAGCTCGGCAACATCGGTTCTTGGGATGACGGCGGCACCAGGAGTTACAACGCGCTGCTTCTGAATACACAGAAACGTCTCAGCAAAGATGTCTCGATGACTGCCAACTATACGTGGTCCCACTGCCTTGGGACAGCGATCGGTAGCGGCACTCTCTTGCAGAGTTCGGCGGGAAATGGCGTGTACCTGACTCCAACGCGCAAAGGCGATCGCGGCAATTGCACGGCCCCGGCGGCGGACGTCCGGCACCTGGTGAACGCGACTGGGATCATTAGCATGCCGAAATTTTCCAGCGGCTGGATGAACACTTTGGCCAGTAACTGGCGGCTGTCGGGCATTTTCAGGGCGGCTTCCGGAAGCGCCTTCACTGTAGTCAGCGGTACGGATCGCGCACTGAACGGCAAGAATGCACAAACACAATATGCGGATCAGAAATCGCCGGACGTCTATGGGAACAAGTGTACCGACGATCTGACCCGGGGAAGTAATTTTAGCTGCCTGTGGCTCAACCCCGCTGCATTCGGAATACCGGCCCTGGGCAATCTCGGCAATATGGGACCAGGCACGGCGTTCGGTCCGAAGAGTTGGTCGATCGATGCCGGCTTGTCGCGGATATTCAAACTCAAGGAAACGCAGACCATGGAGTTTCGCGCGGAAGGGACCAACATCCTGAATCACGCGAACTTCATGAATCCCAGTGGAAACCTGAACAGTGCCCTGTTCGGCCGCATCCAAAGCGCCGGCCTGGGCAGAGTCATGCAGTTCGGGCTGAAGTATCTCTTTTAAGGACGAGTGCTGCGAAAGGTCCGCAATCGCGCGACGACGCTATCCAGTCATGCGAGGCGCGGATGAGTCGTGCAGGAAGTGAACACATGAAGCTGATGCATCAGCACAAGTGAGGTATACTCTCGAACGTGATGTGGCGCCGAGTCGCAGCATTGGTTATCGTCCTGGCCCTTCCGGCCAGCGGTTTATGGATCGCCCGCTCTTGCGATCAAACGGCGCTTGATGAAACCAACATGCCGGAAACGTGTGCGAACGGTATGTGCCCCATGCATCATGACGCCGGCGAATATTGTCCCCGCCAGAATCAACACCAGCAGGACAAACCCTCCACATGCCAGATGTCCAGTTGTACGCACACGCAGATTGTGGCTACGGCAACGGGACCGGCGGTCATGAAGGAAACCGCGTCGCTGGTGGTGACGATCGAGTCGAGACGCTTTGTTTTGCCGGCCACGCACACACTCCACAGTACCATCCTCGAATTCCCGACTCCGCCTCCGAGAGGAATGTAACAGCTAAACTCCGACCCCTTCTTCTGTAGCGGCCGTTTACAGCCGATGACTTCAGACACCTGAAACATCGCCGGCGCTTCACGGTTTCAGAAGACCTGGCAGGAAACAACTTGGATTCCGGGAGGACTAATCCCATGAGGAAATGCTTCTTATTTGTCATTGGTGTTTTTTTCATGTTTTCGAGCGTTAGCCGTTCCCTCTACGCCCAGAGTGAGGGAGTGATTCATGGCGTTGTCACGGCAAAGGCCGACGGTTCGACGTTACCCGATACAGCAATCCGGTTGGAGAGCAACTCTTTGTTACAGCCTCTTCGAACCACAACTGGTCAAGACGGGCATTTTACGTTTCAACGGCTCATTCCCGGGCAATATACGCTCGTGGCCTCCCACAGCGATTTTCAGGACGAGAGGAGTCAATTCACACTCAAGCCACGCGAAATCCAGAATATCTCCTTAGAACTTTCCCTTCGCGGCATCGTGCAATCGATTGAGGTGCGGGACAACCCACAATCAGTCGCTGACACTTATTCGCCCAGTTCCACGACTCTGCAGAAAGAAGCGGTGGAGGAGCTTCCATTGGGCCAAAGAAACAATCTGCCGGACATGATCGTCATGGCCGCGCCCGGCATGATCCGCAGCCATGACGATTTTGTCCACGTGCGCGGGCATGAGATCGCCCTGAACACTTTCATCAACGGTGTCTCCTTTTGGGAGAATCCGCATTCCGTCTTTTCAGCAGGCTTGAGCCCGGACATTATTCAATCGGTGAATGTCATGACCGGAGGCTTTCCCGCCGAATATGGGGATCGCTTTGGCGGAGTCGTGGACATCGTCACCAAGTCCGGTCTCTCCATGAACAACGAAGGATCGTTGACGCTCGGGGCAGGAACGGCGCTGCGACACAACGCGGCGATCGAATATGGAGGTCACACCGGAAAGGCAGGCTATTACCTTTACAGCTCCGCCTTCGAATCAGCCCGCTTTCTCAGCCCGAACGACCCACGCTCCATTCACGACACGGGCCGCGGAACGCAACATTTTCTGCAGTTGGATTTTACGGTGAACCCAACCAATTCCGTGAAGCTGGTCCTGATGGGTAATGGAACGAACTTTCAGATACCGAAGACGAGCCTGGACGATCAGCTTCGCCCAAACGATAATGCCTCCGAGCGTACACGCGCGCAAAGCGCGATCCTCAGTTGGAACCACACGGTTTCAAACGATATGCAGATCACCACCTCCCTGTATCAGCGGTGGTCTCATATGATTCTCACGCCGTCGAATGATCCTTTGGCCGCCGTAGCGAGCAACGAGCGAACGCTGTGGACGTCGGGCCTGAAGAGTGATCTGACGCGATTCTTCGGACGCCACACGCTGAAAGTCGGGCTGGATCTTGTATTACTGAAGCCCGATGAAAAGCTCCTTTGGGATGGCGAGGGCTCTGACCATTTTTCCAGGCTTTTGGGATTGCCCGAAGCAGATCTCCAGGGACCGATCGCATTTGCCGGGCGAAAAACCGGAGGACAGGCCAGCGCCTACGTGCAGGACAGCGTGCGACTGAGCCGAGGTTTGACCGCAAACGTCGGGCTACGCTTTGACCGCTATAGCCTCGACAGGTCCGATCCCGGCCCTCATTTCAGTCCCCGGCTGAACCTGGCTTATCGTTTTGCGGGAACCGGAACGGTATTACACGCATCCTACAATCACTTCTTTGCTCCGCCGGCCGTGGAAAACGTGTTGATTGCGAGCGCCGGTTTGACGCGATACCTTCAGGACTTCTTTGAGCCGCTGCCACCGCTGCAACCTATCACTGAAAATCAATTCGAGGCGGGCATCACTCATCCTGTTACCCAACGATTACATGCGGGGCTGACTGGTTACTATCGCGAGAGTAATAACCCCGTACATACCGTTGTCTTCCCGGATTCACGTATTTACGCCTATGCCAATTTTGATAAGGGGAAAGCCTACGGAATGGAATTTAAGACGGATGTGTCTATCATCGACCGCCTTGGGCTTTCTGGTTATTTAAACTATGCGCTCAGCCGAGTCTACTTCTGGAACCCCGTAACGGCGGGCTTTGTGGAAGAAACCCATCACGTGGAGGAGGCAGGACGGTTTCTGGCCCCAATGGACCAGACCCATACACTGAACGCCGGATTCACGTACCATCACCGAAAGAGCGGCTTGTGGGGCAGGATGACGTTCGAATATGGCAGTGGGACTCCTACAGAAGCGGAAGCTGAGGAAGGTATGGCGATTGCACAACCGCTCCGAGTGCCAGGACATTTCACGCAAAACCTGACGATCGGCGTGGACCTGCCTCGACAGCAGGAGCGTCGCCGGGTCGGCTTTCAAGTCAATGTGGAAAACCTCACCAATAACGTTTACAAGGTCTCACAGGAAAGCGTCTTCTCTCCCGGAGAGTACTTCAACCCGCGTTTCTTTTCGGGTTCAATGAAGATTCACTTCTGAATCAAAACGGAGGATGAAATCGATAAATGACTACTTCGAGATCCTGGGTTTCTTGCCTGGGATCATAACAGCTCCGATCCGTTAACGCGATCTAGTCGGATGGTGTGAGCGTATAAACTTCTTTCTTTCCTGACTGGCGGTACCGATACCACGCACGCCGGATATCTTCTCCAATGACGAACAGACAAGGCGTCATGAACAGTACGTGGAGCGTTGAGCTGACCATCCCTCCAATGCTCGGGGCGGCAATGGGCTTCATAATCTCCATTCCTGGTCCACTGGAGAAGGTAATAGGAAGAAGCGAGAGTATGATCGACGCAACCGTCATTAATTTGGGCCGCAGCCGCGAAGCCGAACCATCAATCACCGCGTCGATGTACGATTGACTCTCCGTTCTGTTCGCAAGAGCATCTCGAATGAAAATAACCATGATCACGCCCGTCTGAACAGCGACGGCAAAGAGGGATATATATCCCACGATGACCGCAGTCGTCATTGGATAGCCCATCATCCGTTGCAGAAAGACTCCGCCGACCATCGCGAACGGCACCGATAGCATGATCAGAAAACTCTCGGAAACGGATTTGAAAGCCAAGATGAGCAACGCAATGATAATCGCAAGCGTGAACGGCACAATAAATCGCAGCCGCGCTCGCGCGGCCGCTTCATACTGAAAGAGTCCCGTCCATTCAATCGAATAGCCAACCGGCAAGTTCAGGTTTTTCGAGAAAAGCTCCCGCGCCTTATCCACGTAATCGGAGGCAGTCGCATTTTGGAGATCCACAAAGATGTAACCGGCCAGGTCGCCATTGTCATTGCGAATCATTTCCGGCATCTTTCGCACGGACACGTCTGCGATCTCACCCAATGGAATGGAGCGGCCATTGGCTGTGACGACTGGAGTGGTTTTGACTTTTTCCAGTGTGTCGAGGTACTCGGGCGAATATTGCACGCTCAAAGGGACGACGGTGTCATCGGGTTGTTTGACTCTGACGACGTTGTCTCCTCCAATGGCGTACCGCACCGTCGACATGGCCTCGTCAACGGTGACGCCGTGCTTCGCCATGCGTTCAAGATCATTCTGCACATCGACGTAATAGCCTTCCGATATCCGTTCGGCAATTACGGACTTGGTTCCGGCGAGCCCTCGGAGCAATCCCTCGATCTGCTGTGAGATCTCTTCGATCATGGAGATATCCGGCCCTTTTACCTTGATGCCGACGGGCGTTTGAATGCCGGTGCTTTGCATCATGACTCGGGCACGAATCGGCTGCACCCATGAGTTGACGTATCCAACGGTTTGCAGGGCTTTGTCCATCTCAGCCACGAGCTTCTCTTTCGTCATGCCGCTTCGCCACTTGGATTTCGGCTCCAGGAGGACTGTCGTTTCAACCATTGTCAAAGGGGCGGGATCTGTTGAAGTGTCGGCTCGGCCAATTTTCCCGAATACGCGTTCGACCTCCGGTAGGGCTTTCAGCTTTTTGTCCATCTGTTGAAGGACCCAGCCCGCTTCCCTGTTTGGCAAGCCGGGCAGAGTGGTCGGCATATACAGGATCGACCCTTCGTCTGTTTCCGGCATGAAGTCCTTTTGAAAGCCACTCAACAGCACTGCTGCCGGAATCAACGTGAGCAGGCCGGCAATCGTAAACGCGTAGCGGTACCGGATCACTGTGTTCAGGGCGGAGCGATACAGCCGTACGGCGGCGCTTTCCTGAAAATTCCGGGATGTGGCTGTTTCGCGTTTGAAAATCCACATCACGACGATGGGAAGCAGAAACAGCGTCAGCAAAGTGGAGAACGCCATCGCAAATGTTTTGCTGAACGCCAGGGGATCAAACAGGCGAGCTTCCCGTTCTTCGAGGAAGAAGACGGGAAGGAATGACGCGAGAATGATCAATAGAGAGAACAAAAGCGGTTTGGCGACTCTTGCGATCGATCGAATCAGGATCCCCCGCTTCTCCTCGGAGGTGACGTACGCGTGCATCGATAGCTCCGCAGTACAATTCTCAACAATCACGATCGTTGCATCGGCGATCTCGCCGATAGCGATGCACAAGCCTGCAAGGGAAAACAGATTGATCGTCTGATCGAAGACGGCCAGCGGTAGAACCGTGAACAAGGTACTCAGCAGGAGTATGACAATCGGGCCGGCCGCCGTGCGAAAGTTCCGGAGAAAAAGAAAGGTGACGATAATGAGGACGACTAACTCCGTAACCAACGTTTCGAAGAACTGCCTGAGCGTTGCCCAAATCCAGGCAGAACGGTCGTACGTCGTGATGATCTCGACGCCTTGCGGCAGAGAAGCACGCACCTGCCGGAGCTTCTGTTCGAGAGTGCGCGTAATTGCCAGGACGTTCTGGTCCTGTTGCATGATCGCGATACCGCCCACGACCTCTCCCGTGCCATCAAGATCGGCCGTGCTGCGCCGCTGATCGTAGCCGATCTGAAAATAACCAATATCCCTCAGATATACCGGCTTTCCGTCCGCTGTGCGGCCCACAACCAGAAACTCCAGCTTGTCGAGGCTGTCATTGTTGATGACTCCACGCAGTTGGTAGTCGCGGTTCGTCACTTCGATCATCCGCCCGCCGGCTTCCTGAAACACGTCCTGGAGGGCGGTGATCACTTGTTTCAAAGAAATGCCGGTCCTCGCGAGCAAGGGAGGAAATATCTTCAGTTGGTATTGCTTTTCCAACCCACCCACCGAGGCCACTTCCGCAATTCCTGGGACAGCCTGAAGGGCCGGCTTGATCTGGCTCTCGTTCAACAGGCGCAGTTCCCGCAGATCGTGCGTTCCCTGGCGGTCAACGATCGCATACTGATAAATCCAGCCCATGCTGCTGGCATTAGGACCTAAGCTGAGTGTGGCATCGGATGGGAGCTGTGGCCGAATGGCATTGACCCGATCCTGCACAACCTGCCGCATCTGTTCGCGTTGGGACGGGTCGCTCAAGATGACGTAGATGAAGGAGTACCCCATATGGGAACTACCCCTTATCGCTTGTACACCCGGTGACCCCATCAAGGCTCTTACCAGCGGCTCCGTGATTTCCGTTTCAAGTAACTGCGGGCTTCGCGGCCATTTCGCGTAGACCACGATTTGGGGGTCCGAAATGTCGGGAATCGCATCCAATGCTGCCGTGCGAATAGAGTACGCGCTGAGCAGAATACCGGCGACGACCAACAGCACGACGACGAACCGGAAACGGATGACCGTCCTAATGATGGTGCTGATGCTCATTACTTGCAGCGCTTGGTCCGCTCGATTTCAGTTTGTATTCGGAGTCGATGAAGAAGCTGCCGAAGGTCACTATCTGATCGCCTTCGTCTAGCCCATGCAAGACCTGCGTGTAGAGTTCCCCTTGCACGCCCGTCTGAATCTCCTGCGGCACGTACATGCCCGGATGATGTTGCAGGTACACGACGTGCTTATCACCTTCTTCAATGATGGCTTCGTTGGGTACGGAGAGAAACTGTCCTCGATCGACGACGATTTCCGTCACGTAAGTCGTGCTTTCCGCGCGGCCGTTCGCGGCCAGAGTCATCTCCACCATGACGCGGGCACCCTGTGGAACCACTCGTGTTACCCAGGCCTGATACATGGAAGATTTTGATTCCGGCGTGAAGGCGCGTACCCGCTGTCCAACTTTGATAAGACTGGCGTCGGGCGGATACAGGTAAGCGGTCACGATTTTCCGGGCTTTGTCTATCGTGCCAGCCGTGCGCACCCAGGTTTGAACAGGACGTATTGCGGCCTGGCCTAACGTCAGAGTGAGATCAACTGCTTGTGAGCCCGTGACCGTCGTGCCTGCAGGCTGGGCCGGGCGGGTGTGCGCGCGAATGTCCTGAGCGGGCGTTGCAGGGATCGGGAGAAAGAAAAACAGGAGGAGCAGGCTAAAAATAACCTTCGACATTGTACGTTCCACACAACCAGGTGTAGCGGCAGTCTATGTCCAAACTCCAGGCGGCGGTCATATGTACGCGTGTATGCGCATCTGGAGCAGTTACGGTTTGGTTCAGTTCGCCATGTTGCGTAATTGTGTCAGTTGGTCATTGGGTTGTTTGACAAGTACACGGGACATCGTACGTGGGACATCCCAACATTTGACATTGTTCGCTGCATGCTCGAGCTTCCCAAAAATGTCAAACGTTGGGATGTCCCATGTGCGATCTCAAATGCACTTGTCCAACAACCAAATCACGCATTGACGAACTGACCAACTGGTCGTTATCGCTTTCGTCAAATTCATTCACAGTTTCATAGACCGCCGTCACCGTTATGGTGCTCAGTGGCAGTAATTATCCTTACTGTCCATGATATGTGTGCCCCAGGGATATAGACCCACATTGGTTACTCGCTCGATCGCTTCTGTTTTGCCGTCGATGATCACGATCGAATGGGTAGTGGATTCGGCGAGATAGATCTTTTGGTCGGCTGTGTCCGTCGTCGCCGTTTCCAACTGAATATTGGTGCCAATTTTTAGCCGGCCCGCCGGTTTCAGCGACCCCATATCGTAGACATACACGAAACCGCTGGTGGAACTAATAACAAAGGCTTTCCCAGCGGCGTAGTTAACGCCGGTCATGTTCGGGCCCGCTTCCAATGTGGCGGCCACTTTGTTCGTACGGATGTCGATAATCGAGATTGTTTCGTCTCCATTGTTGGGGATGATCGCGTACTTGCCGTCGTGACCCATGTAAACGCGCCAGGGATCTTTCCCTACGCGGATGACTTTCACCACCTTGTCCTCACGGGCATCGATCACACCCACCACACCCAAATCACCATCAGCGGCGTATAGATACCGCCCATCGGGGGTGATGGCGGCGATGTTGATGCCGTGGATGTCCTTGTAGTAGCGATCCGGGTCCAGCTTCGAAAAACTCGGTACCTCCGCAATTTGAATCTTCTTCAACAATTCATGGCGTCTGACATCGACCACGCCGACCCAATGAGCGCCGTAATTGCCGACATAGGCTTTCGAGCCGTCTGCTGTGAAGGTCACATTGAGCGGCTCCACAAAACCGGAGATTGTCTTGATCTTCGTCAGCGACACCATATCGATGACGGAGATGGAATCCCCTTCAGGATTGCCTTGGTAGTACCAGCGGCCATCCGGTGAAAATGCCAGGTGCTCGGGTGCGATATCGACGGGGATGATCTTGACCAACTCCAGGGTGCGCGTGTCGATGATGTACGCCTTATTGGCGCGCGTCCCCCCTGTAACGACGTAGCGGCCATCGGGCGACATCATCACCATATGAGGATTGACGTTGTTTCCGAGAAAAGTCCTGCCGATGATCTTATGCGTCTTAATATCCATGAACGCGATGTCGTTTGAGTCCCGGTTCACAATCATGACGACAGAAGCCGGATCGGTTATTTTGACATCCGCAGCCGGCAGCGGGGTGCTCGCAACAACACCAAAAACCGCTAGAACCAGTCCACAGACAACCGTAATAAGTCTTGAGTTGAGCATTGCCTTTCCCTCTCTTGTCCTTGATGGCTGCGCCCTATCGGGCTTGCATTCGCAGCCGCTCATGTCTTGATGGCTGCGCCCTATCGGGCTTGCATTCGCAGCCGCTCATGCTGACGACCTACATGTTACTCCTAAAAGCTGGCCTGTAGCCTTATTCCGGGTATCAGAAAGCCTAACTTCGGTTGTCCGGCTCGTTCCTCGATCACATGGGCCAAGTGGAGAGACAGGCTGAGCTTCTCTGATAGCTGAAATCTGTAGTAGCCTTCACCCAATCTCTCTCTCTCACCAGTAATGAGATCCGACTGCGTGTAACCAAATGACCATGCATCACCGGGATTGACGACCAGTTGATTATGGATCTGCAAACCGCCACTGTAGAAGCGATCCCTCCCTGTATAAGCCGGACTGGGCTGCGCGTCTCCATAGCGGCCGAACAACGTCACCGTGGGCGACACTCGCTGATCCGCGCTGAAGCCGAATGCGGTCCTGTGGCCCGGTCCAGTGTCGTTCACCCGGTACCACATCCGGTAATTTCCCTGGCCCAAACCAAGCGGGTTCGCGCGATACCCAACTTCCGCCAATGAATAGATGGACTCGGAAAGATTCTTTGTTGCCGGGTTACTTTGCTGCAGGCCAATCTTGAAAGTGAGACTCTTCTTCGAGTCGTACGCGGCGACAACGCCCGTACCATTGACCGCCAAACCCAGGGAAGGATTGTTCACCAGGGAATCACTCAGGAACTGTGTCGTTTCATCGTTGGCGACGGCGTTCCGGTCAAAATAGTTCGTCAAATCGAGCCGGCCGGCACTGATCGACAGTTTCTGTGAAAAGAGATCGGTCCTGAGCCATGCTTCCCGCACGTTCAACTCGTTTTGACGAACCAGGCGGGCGGTGAAACTGTTAAGGAGCGTCAGTGTGGGAACCTCGCCATCCGGCGGAGTACCGCTGATGCCGACTATATCGGCAAAAAACATCGTGTGCTGGGCGGCGCGCGCGGTGAAGAAGAAATCGGCATTCGCCAACTCATAAGCATGGCCGTCCGCGTCAGTCCGGTTGCCTCGGGTATGAATGGCGAACTGCGGTATGAACGCACCACTGACGCCCAGCTTGACGCTCCTCTTTTCCTGGTCCGACAGTGCATCTTCAATCTTTTCGTTGATGGTTTGCCGGCGATAAACCCTCTCTCGCTGATAGGTAACGGCTTTCTTTGCACCTTCGACAGGATGGTCGTATTCATTGCCGTTTTTATCGACATAGACTTCGATCCGTTTGGTGCGCGTTTCGGGTTCGGACAGTACCGTGCTGGTTTCGAGGTCACTGACCCGCTGTTCGAGCGTCTTTATACGGTCCAATAGCGCCTGCGTGTCACCTCCTCCCGGTGCACCAGCCGGTCTCGCAACCGCTTCGGCGCCGGGAACTTCAAGGACCTCCAGCTTCACACTGAGGGTCTGCGCGCTCGGCACGGTGATCTCTTGCGACGATCGTGCGAACCCCGGTGCGTCCACTTGCAGAACGTACTGGCCCGCGGGCACTTGATCGAAAGCAAACGTACCGTTGCCAGTCGAACGCGTGGTCCGTGACGGCGCGGGGGTCATCTTCATTCCCGGCATTGCCGGCGTCCACACGCTGAGCGCAACTTCCGCATTCGCAATGACACCCCCCTGTGTATCGGCCACGCTGCCACTCAACGAAGAAGTTTGGCCCGCAGCGCCTGCCTGCGCAGGCGTTTGGGCAGGCGCTTGTGCACTCGCGCTTGCCTGAAGTTTGAAAGCGGAAGCCATGGCCATCATCACAGCGCATATGAATAATGTTCTTCGAACAAACATATCTTCTCCAATCCTCTCAGAGGTCGATTGAGCGTGACTGTGAAGATCGTAACAAAGCGAGAAAGGCCCGATATCTGAAGAGTTTCTGAATTTTGCGTCAGGCTTCCGGTTCCGATTTTGCCCAAAAGCGCCAAAACCGCGCTCTCTGGGTACGCTTCTCAGCTGCGGAAAAGAGGCTTTCGAAGCGCTGGAGTCTGACTATGGGGGCAGGGGCGGATTAGCAAAAAGAGTGGGAAGGCAGGTGTGGTTTGACCTGTGGCGCGACAGGCTTTGTGTTATATGTGACTCATGCTGACAACTCTCGATCAAATCGTTGAGCGGCTTGTCCAAGGATACGATCCCGACCGAATCATTTTGTTCGGTTCGCATGCGATCGGCACATCCCGGGAGGATAGCGATATTGATCTCCTCGTGGTGAAGGACACGGTTGATCGTCCGCTGGAACGGCGCATCCAGGTCGAGCGATTGCTCTCCGACCGTTCCACTCCACTTGATATCCAGGTTTACACTCCGCAGGAAATGCGTGTGCTCTTCAGTATTGGTGATCCATTCATCGAGGAGATTGTTGAGAAAGGTAAGGTGGTGTACATGCGAAGCGCCACAACAGCTTGGGTCCGCGAAGCTCACGACGAATTCGATACTGCTTCAATTCTGTCCAGTCATGAAAAGAGACGCGGCGTCTGTCTTCACAGTCAGCAAGCTGTCGAAAAGGGACTCAAAGCCCTGCTGCTGGAAAAAGGCGAAAGGCCGCCTCGCACTCACGACATTCTGGAACTCATCAATCGCGTCAAGGCAGGCGGTTGGCCGATTCAACTTGATGTCGAGGATGCTGTCTTCCTGAACAGCATCTATCGAGGCCGTTATCCAACCGACGAAGGGCTGCTGCCGCACGGCGAACCCACCGCCGAGGATGCGCAGCGCGCGTTGGGCGCTGCCGGTAACGTGATCGCAAGCATCGACCGCCTCCTGACTACAGTGCAACCGCAATACGGAAGAGTCCGAAAACCCACAGCAGTGAGCGTACGGCGAAGAATGGCTCATCCAGCTTTTTGTTCGCCGAAAGAATGTCCCGCCAGTTCGTCGAGATCAGAAAAGGTACTTCTTAATCGGCCGAGTCGTCATGGTCGTTGTCACTATGCTGGCGGCTTATCTTTTGGTGCGTGCCGGTTTTCTGCTGTCAACATTGTCCGGACAAGATTTGAGCGAACTGGCTATTGGCGCAGGTTCCACATTCTTGCGAGTTACGGCTGCTCTTTCCATTGGTGCACTGTGGACGATTCCGGTCGGGGTCGCGATTGGATTGAATCCGCGGTTGGCCAGGATCGCGCAGCCGATGGCGCAGCTCGCCGCTTCAATTCCCGCGACGGCCTTGTTCCCCGTGATTGTGCTTGCCTTGAGCGGGAGTAACAGAGGATTCGGTGTCGCCTCGCTTCTGCTCATGCTCCTCGGTACCCAATGGTACATCCTGTTCAACGTCATTGCAGGAGCTATGGCGATACCCAATGACTTAAAGGAAGCCGCACGGGTTTGCCGCTTTGGGCGTTGGGAACGGTGGCGCTTGTTGATTCTGCCTGGAATCTTTCCGTACCTTGTTACCGGTTTGGTAACGGCGGCGGGCGGTGCATGGAATGCCAGCATCGTCGCTGAATACTTTCACTTCAAAGACCAGGTCCTATCCACACGTGGGCTCGGCGCAATCATCAGTCGTGCAACGGATGCTGCCAATTTCGACCAATTATTTGCCGCCACGTTGGTCATGGTGGTCACTGTCGTGTCAATCAACCGTCTGTGTTGGCACAAGCTTTATCGCCTTGCGGAGACTCGATTCAAGCTGGAAACCTAAACCATTGCGCGGGGCCCACTACGGCGCGCACAAGGAACGCGAATGATCAAGAGTTTCTTTGTCGTCTTCATCAGCGTCTTTATTGCGGAACTCGGAGACAAGACGCAATTGGCTACCTTCCTTTTCGCAACCGATCCTAATCTGAATCGAACGGGAGTGTTTTTCGCGTCGTCTCTGGCGCTCGTGCTGAGCAGTCTGATAGCCGTCGTACTGGGTGATCAGATCGCCCGATTTGTGTCGCCCGTCACGCTGAAGACGTTAGCCGGCGCGGGCTTCGTCATTATTGGTGTGTGGATCGTGGTGAACGCTCGGAGCTGACGCAGACAGAACTAGGTTGCCGTTATTTCCTAACTTCGATGGCCGGCGCGTAGTAGCCATTCTTTCCACGAACGTTTAGGTTGGGAAGACCCTTCGGTGGATTCACCTTCAATCGGATTTTTCGCCACGCACCGTCCTTGGTTTCATTCGTCGATCGATAACCAAGCATGTACTGATTCTTCATTTCAACCGCAATCTTGGTGCAAATGTCTTCAAGCTCGTAAACGGAATCTGGGAAGAATGCTCGGCCACCGGTCACATTGCTCAATTCATCAATAAGCGCCCGCCCCGACTGTCCGGCGCCCAATTGAGAACCCCAATCGCTGACGATACCGATGGCGAAAATCTGCACATCCCGTTCTCTTAGAAATTCTCTAACGTTGGAAAACGTGTAGCGGCTGCGATTGTCCTCACCATCCGTGATGAGCAACAATGCTTTTTTCGCGTTGCCGCCTTCCTTGATTTTTTCCAAGCCAATGTAAACGGCGTCATACAGGGCAGTCATTCCTTGAGCTCGCGTGAAAACAAGGCGGTTTTGGAGGCGAGTAATGTCTGTCGTGAAATCCTGCGTGATTTGCGGACGGTTGCTGAATTCGACAAGAAAATATTCATCATCGGGATTGCCTGTTTTGAGGAACGTCACGGCAGCGTCGCGGGCGGCTGACAACTTGTCTTTCATGCTGCCGCTCACATCAAAAACAATGCCGAGACTCAGTGGCACATCCTCTGAAGAAAAATATTCGATCTTCTGCTCGACCTTGTCTTCCCATAACTGGAAGTGCTCCCGCTCAAGTCCAGTCACAACACGGCTCTGAGGGTCCGTCACTGTCGCGTTGACGAGTGTAAGGTCAACATCGACTTTGATGGTTGGGCTTTGTCCCGAGTTTTTAGACTGCTGAGCATGCAGAGATAGGATTAGGGACAAAGTGATCGTGGCACCGATAATGGCTGCTCTGCGGGACATGGGCCACCATCTTTCGTGTTACGAAGGTTGGAGCGATTATAGACTCGCTGGCAAACACGAGCAATACATCGGCCAATCCCTTCAGATTCTCCGTTGGCAAGGACCAGACATTTGGCGGCAGTTTTCTTATTAATGTGACCGCAAAGCGTACACTAGCTGTACGAAAGCCGTACGAAGTGACGCGACCGCAAGGGCCCGGAGTGGCAACTGGACGGCTCAGAGTAGACACTTCAGGTATACGAATTGCTCGACGAGGCAATATGAAACGTACCCTCCTGGCTCTGATCATCGGAGCTGCAATAATATCTGCCAGTGCACTCGCTTGGCAGAACTCGCCACCAGAAAAACGGGATGAACAAACGATATCCGTTAACGTCGATTTGGTAAATGTGCTCTTTACGGTGGCGGATAAGAAAGGCAAATTCATACCCGGTCTCAAGCGAGAGTATTTCAAGGTATACGAGGACGGCAAACCGCAATCCATCACCAATTTCAGCGCGGATACCAATCTGCCCCTCACGATCGCTCTTCTCGTCGATACCAGCGGAAGTGTCCGCGACAGGCTTCGGTTCGAGCAGGAGGCTGCGATCGAGTTTTTCTATTCGACATTGGTTCGGGGCAAGGACCGAGCGCTCGTAATCACCTTCGACTCTGGGATCGATCTCATTCAGGACTACACCGATGACCCCGAAAAATTATCGGAGTCGATTCGTACGATGCGAGCAGGAGGCGGAACCTCGCTGTACGACGCCGTCTATCTTGCCGCTTCGCAGAAACTCGCCGGCCAAAGCGGGCGGCGAATCATGGTGATCATCAGCGACGGTGACGATAATTCAAGCCGTTTTTCAATGACTGAAGTTCTTGAATCCGCTCAGCGGAACGATGTTGTGATCTACACCATCAGCACGAATTCGACCGCGCTCGGCGGCGACAGGAACAACCGCGGAGACAGAGTTCTAAAGACCTTCGCCGACGAAACGGGTGGCAAAATGTTCTCTCCGTTTAAGGTTCAAGATTTGAATTCGAACTTCCGCAACATTTCTGAGGAACTCCGTCTTCAATACGCGCTCGCGTATCGTCCGGCCAATCTCCTGAGGGACGGCACGTTTCGGCGAATTCGCATTGAACCTGGGGACAAACGTCATGTCGTGCGGGCGAGAAATGGCTATTACGCGCCGCGGTCGACGGGTACCGCAGATAGGTGAGAAGTCGTGATACGCATTACCTGCGTGGTCATCCTGTTAGTCTCTGCTAGCGCGATCCTTGCTCAGGAACTCCGGCAGCAGGACAAGAGCTACACGATGAGCGTCGATGTCCAGCTTGTCCAGCTTCCGGTGTCTGTCCTCAACAAAGACGGCCATCCCGTGACTGGACTTCAGAAGGATCATTTCCAGGTGTTTGAGGACGGAGTGCTTCAGGAGATCTCCCTCTTCAAACATGAAGATGTGCCAGTGAGTGTTGGTCTGGTCATTGATAACAGCGGGAGCATGCGGAATAAACGAGAGAGCGTGAACAGTGCGGCGTTGACATTTGCGAAGGAGAGCAATCCCGAAGACGAAAGCTTCATCGTCAATTTCGATGACTCTGCTTATCTGGAACAGGATTTCACCAGCAGCATCAATGACCTGGTTAAAGCTCTGGGCCATTTGGACACCCGCGGAGAGACGGCTCTCTACGATGCCTTGTATCTCTCGGCCGAACACCTGAATGAGGGGCAGAAGGACAAAAAGGCTTTGCTGTTGATCACCGATGGCGAAGACAACATGAGCAAGTACAGTCTCGAAAAAGTCCTGGTGAAACTCCGTCAATCCAAAGCGACTGTGTACGTGATCGGCCTGCTTGAGGAAAACGACGCAAGAGGTGGGCTGTTCAGCAAACCGCCTTCGAAAAGGGCAAGAGAAGTCCTGGAGAAGTTCGCTGAAACCACCGGCGGTCGAGCCTATTTTCCAAAATCTGTCGATGAGATTGAAGGGTTGTGCAGGCGAATAGCCCACGATCTCCGGAACCATTACACGCTGGGTTACACGCCATCCAACAGAAAGCTGGACGGATCGTGGCGCATGACTACGATTCGGCTGAACCCGCCCAAAACAGTTTCGAAAGTGACTGTCCGGGTTAAAGAGGGATACTACGCGCCCAAAGCACCAGACACTACGGAACGTTAGTCATATGGGACGGGATGTTAGAATGCGCGCATTTTGTTTCCACGGAGGGCAAAATATTAAGAAAGCTGATCGCACTGATGTTCTGTGTTCAAGTGTGCCAGGCCGGCTGTGCAATGAGAAGCGGCGGCGGTTCAAGCGCAAATAGAGGAGAACGGTTGGCGATTGAGCGAGGAAAGCTCAGCGAAACAACTGATCCCGTGGCCCGGACCAAGTCCTACATCGTCATTTCGGATCTGCTTCTGAGCTTTGCAGCGGATGCCGCACGCGAACAAGCGCACGACGATTTCCGAAATCTTCTCAACGAATACGGTCGGACGATCCGAACCGCGCGAGAGACAATCGTCAATTCAGAGCGTCGGCCGGACCGCAGGCATCAAGGCTATACCGACCTCGAAGTCGCACTGCGCCGTCATGTGAGGACGCTCCAGAAACTCCGGACCAAGCTTAGCGCCGCAGACCAAGAACCCATCGACCAGGCAATACAAGCTGCTTCTTCTATTCGGGAAGAAATGTCGCGGGAAAGCAAACGTTATCGAATTTGTAGCGCCGGTATTCGGCCTCGATGGAGGAAATGATTTCCGTCATTGGTTCTCGATGTGCGACTTCACTAAGAGCTCTTTAATGGAACGTTTCCTTCGATCAAGCAGCGAATACAGGCGCAGACCCATTCGGGCCGCGTCACCATCGGGCTAGCACTCCTCTACTTTAGTTGCATGGACCGCCAATGTCCTGTTCCATTAGTCTAACGTCTGTTCGAGGTAGTGGGCCCACCACCTAAAAAATCAATTCGACTTTTGGAGGATTTGCATGACTCGACCGATGCTCAAAGTGTGTTTTGTATTGTCACTGCTCGTGGTTTTCGGGCTCGTCGTACCGGGCGTAAACGCTCAGAGTTCGTCTTCGAACAAATCGCTGGTGGCTGCTGGCGGTTCGTCAGTAACTCTGGCCACTGCGTTCGGGCCCACACCCGCTGTCATTACGATTTTGAATGCGCCCAACGCGATCAAGACCTCAAGCGTTGGAGCCATCTCCGCGTCTCTTTCAATGGAATGTGCCCTTTGGACATACACCCCTGTCAGCGCGACATCGGGTTCAGGTAAGAGTATCGTCACCTCTCACGCTGGAGTCCAGGTTTGGGTCGAAATCGACGGCGTGCCGGCTGTGCCCGGAACCGTTGTCTATTGCGATCGCTTGCAGGCCGTTGGCCTTCAGATCGACAGCGCATGTAGCTGCTCGTCAGGTACGAGTTGTTCCTGTACCGTGAAAGACACGGTCAGCCTCGACCTGTTCCTGGCCACAAAGAATGCCAACTCGTTCAATTTCTTCCTGGGGCCTCTTGCTCCGACCGTCCACAGCGTGGTTGCAAAGGCTCAAGGTTTCGTTCAGTGCACATCCAATGGCGACGAAATTCCCTGCCCAAGCTCCGTTTTGAACAGCTACGCCGACGCCAAGACGGGTTTCGCGATTGGCAAACGCGTGATACTTCTGGAAGAGCAAAACAACTTCGGCGTCGCGCCGTAGTTGGCTTCTCCCACCAGGGGATCTATCCGGAATTTGCCGCTGGATCCCCTCACGGCTTCCTTCGTTTCACGACCACTGACCACCAACCATTCACCATTTTCCATTCACACTGAAATTCGCGCGAGTGGACTTCTTACCGGCTATTAAGCTCGTCGCTTGCTGCTCTTCCAACAAAGGACTATGCTTCAGCCATGACGAAAGCTCTGAAGTGGACTATTGTGGCTGTTGTCCTCGTGATGGCTTTGTCGCCGCTTTATGAGCTTTTCGATCGACCCGACATCTGGGGGCAAGACCCGGACCTCCTTCTGTCTGTACTTTGCGCTTTCTGTTTGCTCGGATTTACGATGCTTGGGCGACGGATACTCGCGTTCTCGTGGGTTCAAGCATTCTTCGGAATCGTGCAAGTCCTGACCAAGTTCCCGGTCTCCGAGCGGCACGAAAACACACCATGCTCCGCTGAATTCCCGCTCTTTCTTGCCTTTCACGATCTTCGCATTTAGGGTCTGCTCGCCTTAGACGCAGCGACGAAAATCTAAATGGAAGAGGATCATCATGCGAAAGTGCGTTCTCGTTACCTTTTTGTGTGCCGCGCTGACTGCTTGTGAGTCCGAAGCCGAGCGCGAACGCGAAGCCCGCCGGCAGGTGCAGGCCAAGACGGCAGTCGCGCCCGATGGCTCCATTCATCTCACGGCCGAACAGATCCGGACGAATAACATTGAAACGGTCATGGCGGCCGAGGAGGACGTTGCACCTTCGATCACCGCGGTTGGCCGGGTGAAACCCCGCGCGGGCGGTGAATCTCAGGTTTTTGCACCTTTTGCCGGACGCATAGTGGCGGAGTCCGCCAGCATTCCGCGCCTCGGCGGTTCGGTTCAGAAAAACGATCTGCTGGCCGAAGTGGAACAGCTCTTCCCGGCCTCCGAACGGTTGCAGGTCAAGACGACATCGCTACAGCTTGAAACCGACATCAGCCAAGCGCGGCAAGAACTCGATCTCCATCAAAAGGAATTGGATCGCGCGCGCCAACTCTACGAAGGTGGCGCGATTCCTCAGAAGCAGCTCCAGACGGCGGAGTTCAACCTGAAACAAGCACAGGTCAAACTGGATGGCGCCGAGCGGGCGAAGGCGGAATACGATGCCACCATTTCCCAGCACAGCCAGCAGCGGCGTACAGAAATCCGCGCGCCAATATCCGGGACGGTTGTTGCCATCGATCTCGTCAACGGACAGCAGGTTGATCCTTCGAAGAGCCTGATGACCATCGTGGACGTCCGCACCGTCTGGGTGCAACTCGCCGTCCATGAGCGCGATTTGCTGAAGGCCAGAAGAGCAACCAGCGCCGAGGTCGTTGCCCCATCGAATCCAAACCGGATCTACCGCGCACAGCTCGTTAACGTCGGCGCTGTGGTCGATCCTCAAAATCGCACGGTTCCGGTCACGTTTTCCGCATCGAATGATGGAGGTTTAAAGCTGGAAACCTACGTGGAAGGCCGCATCCCGATGGGCGCGCCTCAGAAAGCCATTCTGATCCTCGCATCCGCTGTGCTCTCGGAAGAAGGCGTGTCTAGTGTGTTCGTCGAGACGGAGCCTGGGATCTTCCGACGCCGGATCGTCATGCCGGGGCAGCGCCGGGGCGAGAAGATGGTGATTTCTGGAGGACTACAAGCGGGAGAGAGAGTGGTTTCTGTCGGAGCACAGGCGCTGAACAGCGAAACGCTGAAAGGGCTCATTCCGGTCTTGGAGGAAGGAGAACAGCGCTAATGCTGAACCAGGTGATCCTGTGGTCCCTTCAAAACCGGCTCGTCGTTCTGGCGCTCGCAATTCTGCTCTTCGTGTTCGGTATTCGATCAGCAGTCCAGGCGCCGCTGGACGTGTTTCCGGACTTCGCTCCACCACAAGTTGTGATTCAGACCGAGGCGCCCGGAGTGTCGGCTGAAGAAACAGAGCAACTCGTGACCTTGCCCCTCGAGACGGCGCTCAATGGAACGGCAAATCTGGAGACGATTCGCTCTTCGTCCATTGTCGGACTGTCGGTTCTCACATGCGTCTTTCAGGCCGGCACGGATATTTTCCAGGCTCGCCAGCTGGTCTCCGAGAAACTCCAACTCGCCGCTCCTCATCTGCCCGACACCGCGGGCCAGCCCCAAATGATGCCGATCAGCTCGCCGGTCGGCATCCTTTTCAAGATCAGCGTGACTTCCGGCCAAACATCGCCAATGGATCTGCGCACGCTTGCCGACTGGACGATTCGTCCGCGCCTGCTGGCTGTTCCCGGCATTGCTCAGGTCGCCACGTTCGGAGGCGAAGTGAAGCAGTATCAGGTAGTGGCTGATCCGGCGAAGCTGCAAGATTACGGCGTCACGCTCACAGAGCTCATGTCCGGGGCGCGACGCTCGAATCAGAATGCCGGGGCGGGCTTTTTCGACACCACACAACAGACCATGGTGATTCAGGGCGATGGCCGCATCCATTCACTGGGCGATCTGGAAAGTGCTGTCGTCAAGGTAAGCAACAACGTTCCGGTCCGAATCCGGGATGTTGCTCAAGTGAAATTCGGTCCCGAATATAAGGTCGGCGACTCTTCGACGTTCGGCAAACCCAGCGTCGTCCTCATCGTTATCAAACAGCCGTGGGCCAATACACTGACAACGACTCGGGCCGCCGAGGACGCGCTCAACGAGATCCGGCGAGCCTTGCCTCCTGATGTCGTCGTGGATCCGGAAGTATTCCGGCAGGCGACCTTTATCGAACGGGCCATTTCGAATATCAACTCGGCGATGATCCAGGGAGGCATGCTTGTCATTCTCGTTCTGCTCTTCTTTCTATTTAGCTGGCGAGCGGGCGCAATCAGCTTTACCGCGATCCCACTGTCGCTGTTGGTGGCGGTGATTGTGCTACGGCGTTTCGGCGGCACGATCAATACGATGACGCTCGGCGGTCTGGCCATCGCGATCGGCGAGGTTGTCGACGACGCCATCATCGATGTGGAGAACGTGTTTCGGCGCCTTCGCGAGAACCGGCTGAAAGGCAATCCGGAACCCGTTCTATCCGTCATTTACCACGCATCCACCGAGGTCCGTGGTTCCGTTGTCTACGCGACAGTCATCGTGGCTCTGGTTTTCCTGCCGATCTTTTCCCTCTCGGGGCTCGCCGGACGCATTTTTGCACCGCTAGGCTATGCGTACATCATTGCGATCCTGGCATCTCTGTTTGTCGCGTTAACCGTCACGCCGGCACTCTGCTATTTCCTCCTGCCGCAGGCGACCCGTACGTCCGAAGAGACCGCGACGGTCCGATTTCTGAAACGGCATTATCGTCGAATCCTCGGGCCCGTTTTGGATCATCCGGGAATTGTGCTCGCCTTATCCGCGCTCCTGTTGGCTGGCGCGCTGGCTGCAACGCCATTCATGGGCGGCGAATTCCTACCCGAGTTCAATGAAGGAAATTTGATCATCCATATGTTTGGTGTTCCCGGCACTTCCCTTGAAGAGTCGCTGCGCGTCGGCGCGATTGTGCAGGATCGGATCAAGCAACTTCCGGAGACTATCAAAGTCGCGCAGCGCGCCGGCCGCTCTGAAATGGGTGAGGACACATTCGGTCCGAACCTTAACGAACTCGATGTGAACCTTGGCGAAAGCACGCGGCTTCGCGACGAGGTCATTGATGATGTGCGGCGGCGGCTTGAAGACATCACTGGTTTCACATTCGGCATTCAGCAGTTTATTTCGGAAAGAATTGAAGAAACCTTGACGGGAACCACGGCAACCGTCGTCGTAAAGGTCTTCGGGCCCGACCTCGAGGTGTTGAAGTCTAAAGCTGCTGAGGTTCGCAATGTGATGGCTGGAATACAAGGGGTCATCGATCTCGCTGTTGAACAGCAGACCGGTGTCCCGAAGTTGCTGGTGTCATTTCGACGGGACGTCCTGGCGCAACATGCCCTGAACAGCGCAGACGTCGCGGAGACAATCCAGGCGGCGTTCTTCGGCACCAAGGTGTCCGATGTTTTCGAGCAGCAAAAGTCGTTTCCATTGGTCGTTCGATTCGATCGGAGCTACGCCACGAATCTGGATGCGATCCGGTCGACGCTCGTCGACACGCCTCTTGGGGGAAAGATTCCTCTGGACCAGCTCGCGGACATTCGAATCGTGAACGCACCGGACACGATCAAGCGTGAGAACGCACAGCGCCGGATCGTCGTTTCCTCAAATGTCAGCGGCTCGCTGAGTTCTGTTGTGGAAGAGATCAAGCGGCGGATCGCGCAGAATGTGCAACTCGCAACCGGCTACTACATCGCGTACGGCGGCCAATATGAAGCGCAAAGCCAGGCATTCCGCGAGATCCTTCTCTTGGGTGTGGCCGCCGTTCTCGGCATTTTCCTCCTGCTGTTTCTTGCTTTGCGGTCCCTCCGGCAAACGGCTCTCGTGATGTTGAATCTGCCGCTCGCGTTGATCGGCGGCGTGGCGGCCGTGCTCATCGCCAGCGAAGGCGAAACGTCCGTGGCTTCGCTAGTTGGCTTTGTCACGCTGTTCGGCATCGCCACACGCAATGGGATTATGCTGATGACCCATTACAACCATCTCATGATCGAGGAAGGCATGCCCTTTGGCCGCGACGTCATTATTCGAGGCGCGATGGAAAGGCTTTCACCCATTTTGATGACCGCACTCACAGCGGGACTCGGCCTTCTGCCCCTCGCCTTAAGCGCGGGCCGCCCGGGCCGGGAACTGGAGCAACCGATGGCCGTCGTTATTCTCGGTGGCCTCCTGACATCAACGCTGTTGAACATGATTGTGCTGCCCACGCTCTTTCTGAAATTCGGCCGCGTTTTCCAAACCGAGGAGCGGGCGATCCTGGAGCAAAAGATCGCCCGAGAACATCTTTCGATATAAGTGGAGCTTCATATATGAAATCACTGCCGTCCAAATGCGTGTGTAGGACGAATGTTGAACAAGAACGTATTCCCCTCCTTGCAAAGGAGCGGTGGACGCGCCATCAAGAAGATGATGCCGAAGGCCACCAAAGTTGGCGCGGACGGGGTGGTCAGTCCTCGAAACGTGTTTGCAATGCGATTCGAGACATCTCATCGGAAATGACCACCCCGTCTGCGCCTCAAAGGTGGCTTCGCAGCATTTTTTTGATGGTGCAGCCACCCCTCCTTTGCCAAGGAGGGGACTCCGCTTCACTGGCGCCGCTTCGCGGCTCAATATTGGGAATTCTTCTCGTTATCTTGAGTGCCCCTCCTCTGTCTGGCCAGACGCGGGCGGCCCTACCGCAGTACGTCAGCGACACCGATGGGACGACTTTCGAGCAACTGACCGAGATCATGTTCACCCGCAACAAAGATCTGCAGGCTGCGCGCGAAGAAATCCGCCAAGCCCAGGCCCGTCTGACGCAGTCGGGACTCCGGCCGAATCCAACCCTTGATTTCAGCCGCTCGACAGACACTCTGTTCGCGCGCGAGGGCGAGGGCAGCTACGGCATTGGCTTGAGCCAACCATTCGAATTGGGGGGCAAGCGGTCGAAACGCTCCCGCGTCGCCGAGATTTCGGTTGATGTGGTCAAAGCGCAGATGGCCGATGCTGAACGTCAGTTACGCTCACAACTGCATTCATTGTTCGTGGAAGCGTTGAGTGCTGCGGCTAAGGTCGGCCTTTTCGCTCAGATTCAAAATGTGAATGAGCAAATGAGCCGCATTATGGAAGTCAGTCTCCGCGCAGGCGATGCATCCAGGCTCGATGCAACGCTCTTGCGCGCATCTCTGAATCGTGCCATCGCCCAAGCGGTGCAGGCGGAATCCGAACTGTCGGGAACGATGCTGCAGATCAAAACGCTGGCCGGGATTACTCCGGATGAACGATTGGTTCTGCGGCGCGCTGGGCAGTTGGAACCGCGGGACCTCTCGAGAGAAGCAGCACTACTGCTGGCGCTGGATAATCGTCCCGATTTGCGGGCGGCACGGCTTCGCGAAAGCAGGGACGAGGCGTCAATCGCCCTGGCTCGAGCGCAGGCTGTCCCTGACGTGAGCGCGTCTCTGCGGTTCGACAAAGAGAATCGTGTAAGCGAAGGATCGCTGCGGCCGGAGGAGAAATTCGTCGATCATGCGAAGCTCTTGAGTTTCAGCGTGTCGCTTCCCTTGCCTTTCTTCAATCGGCAACAGGGAAACATCAGCGAGGCGATTTCTCTTCAGAGCCAGGCACGCTCTCAGCGCGAGGCTCTCGAACAGCGGGTGCGCCGGGATGTGTCGCTCGCGTTCGAGCGCTACGATTTCGCCCGACGTGCCATGGACGTGCTGAACCGCGGTGTGATTACGGAAAACCAGGAGAGCTTCCAGATCGTGAAGCTCTCCTATGATCTCGGCGAACTCCGGCTCGTCGATCTGCTAAACCAGCAGCGCGTCCTGATCGACACTCAAATGAGCTACCTTGAAGTCCAGCGTGATTCAATGCTCGCCCTGGTGGATCTGGAGCGGGCGACCGGATCGGCAGGCCTTTTCTGAAAAGAGATGACGTATTCCTTCGCTTCTGGGATTATTTCAGCTACCATTTCGCGTTGCGTGCCGATCGCGCCAACCTATTCACTTTTGTGAGGACAATCCCATGAAATCAGCAACGATATTTCTTCTCGCTTTGTTGGTATTGCTCACTTCGTGTGGAAGTAACCCTGAACCCAAAACGACCACGGCCCCATCCACGCCGCCCGCGCCGGCCGCAGCGCCGGACCAGGGCGGGCTTCAGCAGCCGATGGCAGTGCCGCCGGATAACCCGATAACTCCGGAGAAGGTGGAACTGGGCAAACAACTGTTTTTCGATAAACGGCTTTCGAAAACAGGAAACATGGCTTGTGAAACCTGTCACCTGCCCGAAATGGGTTGGGCAGACGGGAAAGCGCTCTCCACCAAATTCGATGGAAGCCCGAACACGCGGCACACCCCGACGCTATACAACGTGGGCTTCTATAAAGAATGGTACTGGGATGGGCGCGCCGCGACACTCGAGGGCCAGGTTCTTGCCGCCTGGAGGGGGCAGATGGGCGGTGACCCGGACCTGGTGGCGATGACGTTGAATGGGATCGCAGCCTACAAGACTGCCTTCGAAAAGAGCATGGGTGGCCCCCCGAATCCGGACCGCATCGCGAAAGCGATTGCTACTTTCGTACGGACCATCAGGTCCGAGAACTCGCCGTGGGACAAATACGAAAGCGGCGATAAGTCTGCAGCTTCCGAAGACGCCGTGAAAGGCTTCGACGTGTTTAGCCAAACCGAAAAAGCAAACTGCACTCTGTGCCACCTTCCGCCGCTGTATACGGACACGCTGTTCCACAATGTCGGTATCGGCTTTGATAAGCCTATGCCCGATGCTGGCCGCGGCAAGATTCTGACGGACGCCGCGAAGCAGAAAGGAACTACGGATCCTGATGCGGAGAAGATGCTGGGCGCTTTCAAAACGCCCACTCTGCGAAGCATCACGGAGAATGCGCCGTATTTCCACGATGGCCGAGCCAACACGCTGGAAGAAGCAGTGGATTTAATGCTCAAGGGAGGAATCCGAAACCGAAATCCCAATATCGATGAGAAGTTGAAGCCCAAGAAGCTCCGGCCCGAGGAAAGACTACAGCTAATCGCATTCTTGAAGAGTCTTACCCCAGACATGCTTCGCCGAAACGTTGACGCAATATGTAGTCGCGGGCTTTAGCCCGCGTTTGTACCTGGTTTCGGAATAACGAGCGGGTGCCGGCTAATTCACCCGGCATTCCTTTTTTGCTGCTTTTGCTGCCGTCTTGTTCGGTGTTGTTTAGGGACAAGCCGAGTCACAAGGGACACGAGCTCCGCCGGGTTCGCCGGTTTGATGAGGTGGGCCTGATAACCGGCTTCCAGGGCGCGTCGGCGGTCTTCTTCTTTGCCGTATCGATGTCGCAGACCACCACCGTGGGTTTCCACGTCGCCAACACTGCAAGCGCTTCCGCAACAGAGGCGGCCGTCTTCACTTCAGCCCGGTAATGTTCGAATACAGCGGTGAGCAAGTTTCGGGTGTCGTCTTCGTCATCCACAACAAGGACGCGCGCATTTTGGAGGCTTGCAACGCCGGGCTGGCGTTGGTCGAGTACCTGCTGTGATGAGAGTTCTGGGACGCTTACGGCCGGTCGAAGGGCGCGCAGCGGCAGTTGGACAATGAACGTTGAGCCTTGGCCCTCGCCCTGGCTCTCGGCCCAGACCGTACCACCGTGCATCTCGACCAA
>WNGK01001090.1_pt1 | contig 28951 bp, 31 predicted proteins | sample 5400601 | NCBI WGS metagenome assembly WNGK01 (sample SAMN13153376, study PRJNA577476) | soil metagenome | isolation source: 60 cm soil or saprolite under Garry oak tree replicate 1 | place: USA:California | collected 2016-06-15
TGCGCCGGCGTCTGGATCACGACCGACCGTGGCTGCGACACGCCCGCTCCGCCCTCGCCGTCACTCACCGTCAGCGTCACCGCGTAGGTGCCGGCTGCCGCGTAGGCATGCGAGGCATTGAGGTTGGCGGAGCCGCCGGCCGGGATGGTCGATGTGCTGGAGGTGTGGTCGCCGAAGTCCCAGGTGACGGTATGAGTGTCGAGCGCGTTGGGTTCCGTAAAGGTGCCGGCGAACGTCACCGGTTCCTGGGCGACGAGCACCAGGGTCGACCAGCTGACGTTGGTGATGGTGGCGGTCGGCGGGACGTTCAAGCCGGCGATCGTGACCGAGGTCGTCCCTGAGAAGCCGCCGTCGTCGGTCGCTTCCAACGTGACCACGTAAGTGCCTTCGTCGTCAGGCAGCAGGTTGAAATTGGGGCCGCTGCCGGTGGCGAATGCGTTGCCGTCCTTGGTGGCGGTCCAGGTGTATGTGAATGTCGTGTCATCCGTGCTGAGGCTCTTGGCGCTGCCTATCAGGGCGACTGTGGAGCCCTCGTTGGCGCTCGTCGAGGCGCCACTGATGGACGCTGTCGGCGGCACGCTCCCGGCCTGGGTAGTGAACGAACCGTGGTATATGTTCCCGTGACCGTCGTCGGCGCTGAAGTTGACGGTCTGGCTCGGTCCTTCGTCGGCAGCGGCCCCTGTCCAGGTCCACGTTCCTTTGCTCGACGGCGAGTAGATGAGCGTGCCCGAGGACGTCGTGAGATGGACGGTGTCGCCGTCAGCATCGGCGAACGTGCCGGAGTTGGTCGGCGCCACACCTTCGTTGACGTTGACCGAAAGGCTCGCGTAGGTGACCGTTGGCGCCGTGTTGGCGGCTGTGCCCAAGACCCAGGTCTCGAAGTCGAAGTTCTTGCCAAAGCTGGTCGAGGTCGCCCACGAGCCCGTGCTGCCCATCCACATCTTCCCGCGCGTATAGGCGTCGATGGAATCCGAAAAGTTGTCCCTCCACGTGGTCAGAGTGCCGATGTTCGGCTTGATGACGATCGCGTACTGGACATTCGCGGCAATGGACAGTGCTGGGTTGATGTTGAAGTCGGTCAGCTGGCAGCAGTTGATGAAGCCGCTGTAGGTGATCGAGGCCAGGATGGCGCCGTTGGGCATGCCGCCGGAAACGGATTGAATCTGGACGGTCCCGCCGCCCCCAGAGCTGCTCCCGACGATCAGCGAGACGCGATCCATCTGACCGTTGACGCCCGCGGTGAACGTCTGGGCCAGCCACGTGCGGCTGGACGCGGTGAGGCTGCCCTGGTTCGTCAGCTGGACCTGGTCGGGTTTGTCGTTGGTCGCGGCCGATGCGGTGGGGACGAGCGACAGCCATAGGGCCGCACCCACCGACAGCGTCAGGCCACGCCGGAGAGCGTTTCTCTTAAGGAACACCCGTTGGGCGGCCTGACGCCAGCGGTACATGACTATCAGGACGTACGAGGCCGGGATTCCCTGCGCCTGGTCAGCCTTGGTTTTTCCCGTGCAGTGCGGCCTCGATGAAGTCTGATTTGGCCTCTGTATAGGCAAGCCGGTGCGCAGGGAAACGGACCGCCAGCCCGCGCTTGAGGCGCCCGTAGGCAGCGGCGCCCTCGGGATGGACACGCAGCCAATCCCGAAACGCCAGGTGGCGATCCCGCTCTCGGTGGCCGGCGGGATAGCAATGAAGGTGACAGACCGGCTGCGTGCGCTTCACGAAGAAGTCGCGGTCCTCGAGCCCGGCCTCGCCGAGGTGCTCGTATCCGATCGCCGCCATCGCGTCAACGTCCTGTTGACGAACCGGGACGCGGAGCGCGGCCCACATGTCGATGATCGGTTTGGCCGCCAGGCCGGGCACGGACGTGCTGCCGCCGTGCTCCAGGGCCACGACCTGGGCGCCGAGTGCGCGTTTGACCTCCGCCTGCACGCGGCGGAATTGATCCGGCCAGGCCGGGTCGTAATCGACGACCTCGATCGTCGGCACTCCGTTGCCGTCGCGGAGCTCGACCCACCAGCTCACCGGCCTGGTCGCGTGGGCGGTTCCCGCTCCGATCGTCAGCTCGACGCGCGAAGGATCCGATCGGAACGCAACCGCGGCAGCGCGCAGCCTCGGCTCATCCCAGGCGATGCTCACCGCGACGCCGCTCGCCGGCCAGGCCAACCGGACGGTGAAGGTTCGCTTCAACTCGTGCGGGGTGTCTGGCGGAAGTGGCATGAGGTTGCTGCCGCGGCATACGACCTCGATGCCCGGCTCGTGGCGGAACGGCCAGACCATCGACTGGCCCAGCTCGAAGGTGTCGGGACCCACCCGGACCCGATCCGGCATCTCCGCGACCCGCCAGCGAGCCCAGGCCGCATCCAACGGCCGCGCTTCCTTTGCCAGCAGCTCGGTGCCCTGAAAGCGAAGCGAAGCGATCCCTCCCGATGCGCCCGGCTCAACCTGCCAGTCGGACAAGGCGCGGTTTAAGGGAGCCGCCGGCGAGTTCGACCTCGACCGTCGACGTGCGGCGCATACGTACGATCGCCAATCCACTCGGCGGGGATGATCGCCAGCCGGTGCGCCATCTGGACGAGCTGTGAGGCGTATTTGCCACGAAAGTGCGAGAACTGCGTCCAGGCCTGGTCCCGCGGCCTGCACTTGTAACCGGCCTTCTTCAGGCGTTCCACTGCCTGGTCGAATTCGTCGCGCTCGATGAGCGGATCTTTGGTGTTGGTGTAACGGAAGTACCACGCCAGGTCCTCGACGAGGTGGTTGCCCACGGTGAACATCAGCCGCGCGGGACCCTCCTCGTCCTCGTCGACTGTGCTGATCACCAGGGCGGCGGCGTCCATGACCGCCCCGAACGAGTTGAGCCAGGCCTCGTTGTCGTGGCTGGATCGAAAGTAGTTCAGGATCGGATATGCGAGGTGACTCTCGAGCACGGCCGCCGACCACCTGCGCCAGTCGTCGAAGGTCTTGACGAGCTCGTCTCGAAGCCCGCGCTCGAAAACCGTCTCCAGCAGCTGCACCCCTGACGGAGGAGCGCCGGCGATGGCGTCGAGCTGGACCACCAGCTCCTCGCGCTCCTGGAACGACGAGTACAGCGAGAAGAGGAGGGTGATCACCAGCGCCGCGATGCCCACCCCGGTGGCGCTTTCGAAGAGGATCATGACCCGCGCGCCGACGCCGATGGGCACGAAGTCGCCGTAGCTGAGCGGCACGATGGTGGTGGCCGAGAAATAGAGCGACTCGCCGAAACCATCGAGGACCGGGCGGACCTGGGTCCGCAGCCCATCCAGGATGAGGCCGTACCCGAGCATGAAGGCCAGCGCCCAGGTGAGGAACATGGCGATCACCGCCGACGGCCCAAACGACGCCAACCACCCTTCTCTTCGGGCCGGTTGAGTGATGCGCCGGCCGACCCACTGCCAGATGGCCCAGAAGGCGAGGAAGAGGAACCGGACCATGATGAACCGGTTGACCGAGGGCCGCGGGAGGACGACCGACTTGAACAGGTCGTAGAAGGTCGCGAGCACGATCAAGATCCCGACCACGACTTCGACCCAGCCCAGAGCCGTCACAACGCCCGCCCCACGATGTCGATCGTAAGCCACCCTCGAGGCGTCCGGCCCTGGCGCTGGACGCGCCTGGGCTGAGCGTTAGACTCGTCGCCATCGTCGATCTCCCAGACGGCAGCCTCATGCTCCCTCCGAATCCCGCCAGGGTGCGCAGCCTGCGACTGGTGTTCCGATCCGGCGCGGTGGTAACGATCGGGCTCGGGGTGGTGCTCCTGGCTGTAACGCTTGCGGATCCCGAGATCCCGGCGACGGTTCGATTCCTCACCATCCCGTTTCTGGTCGTCGGCGCGACGGATTGGTTTCTGTGGCAAGTGATCACGCCTCGCGGTTTGAAGGCGGACGCGATGGAGGTCACGTACGTCTCTCTGCTCGAACGCCGGCGGATGCCGCGATCCGATGTGGGGCAAATCTTTCGCGGCCAGGTGATGCAGCGAGGGCGCGGAGGTGCCGTCTGGGTCAAGAGCTACGTGTTCGCGACCTCTGACGGCCAGGTCGGCTTGTCATGCGCCGCAACGTGGTTTACCGACGAAGGCATGGCTGAGTTTGCGCGGCGCCTCCAGGTGCCGATCAAAGGGGATTTCAGCGTGCAGGTGAAGGACCGGGTCGATCCGACGTCCGCCTGAGGGGTGTCCGACTCGGCATCCGCGGGCTTCAGAACGATCCCGCCAACTCCGCCAGGAGTGACAGGGCGGGAGCGAAGTAGAAGGAGCCCGAGACCGGCCGGCTGAAGTCCGTCAGCCGATCGTAGAGCCCATCGCCGTTCGCGCCGAACATGCGGGCCAGCATCTTGTCGAACCGACCTGAATCAGCGCTGAACGCAACGAAGTACAGCCCTTGTACATCTGTCGAGCCGTACGGCACGCTCCGCCTGTAAATCGGCATTTCCTGTCCACCGTCACCGCGCAGCTCGACTCGGGCGATATGCGCGGTAGGTGGCTTCTGAGCCGAGTCGAGCTCGATGCTGTCCACCTTGGTGCGTCCGAAGACGGCCTCCTGCTCTGTGACGTTCAGGGCATCAAATTGGTCGAGCTTGTGTGCCCACCGCATGACCAGGACGTGGCTGCCGCCTTCTCCCACCTCACCAGGTGGCACGAGTGCGGCCATTCCCGCATCGAGGATGGCCGGGTTTGCGGTTCCGTCGATGAACCCTGTCAGGTCTCGGCTGTCGCGCTGCGCAAAACACGCCTGTTCCGCGGATACGAAGGCAACTCTCCCCAAATGGGCGGTCGCGGCTCGAGCGTGCTCGAAGACGACATCGTCGGTCGCGCCGCTGATCCACAGCCAGGCGTCGTACTGGGTCGCCGGCGCCTTGCGGCCATCTGCGCCAATCACATCCCGAAACGCGTGCAGGGATAGAGGCGCGTGTGCCGACGCCAGCTTTCGCCAGAGCGCCGGCGCGAAGCCGATCACAAGGTTGACTCCACCTGCCGTGACCGCCGGCTGGCGCAGGCTGGCGAAGGCGCTGGCAACCTGATCCGACCCGATCGTCGAGTCGACCCGGAACTCCAGGAAGCGATGAGCTGCGGTGCCCTGGGCGAAGATGCCGAACTGCGGCAGCAGCATCAGGAAGTCCCAGCCGGCGGCGTCTTCCACAGGCTTGCAGCCGTTGCAACCGCGACTGTCAACGGAAGCAGCCACCAGGCGGCGAGACCCCGTTGATTCAGCGCACCGGTGATCACCAGAGCTGCCCCAATCGCAGCGGCGACAGTCCAATCGTCACCGACGATGAATCCGTACCAGAAGCCTAAAAAGGCGACCAGGCGCGACCACACGGCCCGCAAACCGCGTCGAAACGTGCTCATTCGTGCGTCCATCTCAGGCCCCCCTGGCGACGCTCGGCGCGAGAAGGCGCCTTCGCTCGATGCCGATATAGACGACAGCAATCACGGCGTAGAAGGCAAGAAGAGGCAGAATCGAGAGGTCGCCTGCCGGCCAATCGACGTCGAGGCCCTCGAGGGACCAGAAGGTGCCGAATGTCGTGAGCATGATCCCAACGATCAACTGCAGCACGCTTCGCGGCATGCGGTTGACCACACTGCCGGCCGCCGCTCCTGCGGCTGCCGTCAAGGCCAGCGCCGACGCGCCGCCCACGACCGCGGCGCTCATCTCGTGGGCGGCGAGGCCGACCGAAACGACGATGAACGCGATCTCGAGACCTTCGAGAAGCACCCCTTTCAGCGCCAGCACGAATGCCGTCCAGTCGACGCCCGGACCATTCCATCGCTCTGACTCAGTCGTGGCCGGAATCTGCATCCCGGTCAAGCGATGGGCAGACACCCGCTTGATGCCTTTTCGCAGCCATTGCAGACCGAAGACCAGAAGGAGGATGCCGATGACCAGACGGAGTGGACCGATTGGCACCGCGCTGAGCGCCAGCCCGAACACGCCGACGATCGCGACAAGTACACCGAGCCCGGCCGCCACCCCGAACCAGGTCGATCGCCAACCACGCGTCGCACCCACCCCGAGCACGATCGCGACCATCTCGATCGCCTCGACCGTCGAGGCCAGGAACGTGGTGACGAACACAGTCGCGGTTGCGCCCGTCATGTCTGGTGATAAACCCGCAGCTGGCTCACGCGATCCGACTGCGCAAAGAGGTGGATCAGCAGCAGGCCGGTGACGAAGCCCCCGACGTGGGCCGAGTAGGCGACGCCGCCCGAGGTGGCATCGCTGATCGAAGCGAGACCGCTGAACAGCTGCAGCAGGAACCACAGGCCGATGAAGATCCAGGCCGGCACTCGCGCCGCCCAGTAGAGGAACCCGAGAGGGATCAGCGTACGCACGTGGCTCGACGGATAGAGCAACAGGTAACCCGCCAGCACTCCGGAGATGGCGCCGCTCGCGCCCAGACCGGGCAGGTTCGACCCCACGGAGGTCGCGATCTCGAGGGCGTTTGCGCCGAGACCACATATAAGGTAGAAGGCGAGGTAGCGGGGGCCGCCCATCGAGCGCTCGACGTGGATCCCGAAGACGAACAGGAACAGCATGTTGCCGAGGATGTGCGCCCACCCCGCGTGCAGGAACATCGAGCTGAACAACGTGAGCCAGAACGGGTTGGGGGTGCCCGCGTAGACGGCACACTGGTGCGTGTACTCGCACGGAACGAGCGAGTAGGCATTGATGAAGGAGTTGAGCTGCGACCCCCCGAGTGCCAGCTCATAGAAGAACACGATGAAGTTGACAACGATCAGGCCGATGGTGACGACCGGCAGGTCGTTGGTCGGGTCAGCAACGTCGTCCGCGCGGTAGGGAATCATCTCGGCGCCTCAGTTGTCCAGCGGCGACTGAAGCTCAATGACGGAATCGGCAGGCTCGCGGTGCTTCATGCCATCGAGGTCTGCCATTGACACGGCCAGGGTCGCCTCGGCAGCCTCGCGGTCCACGTCAGCGAGCAGCGCCATGGGTACCAGGACTGAGCGTTTGATCGAAAAGTGGCCCTCCTCGACCACGATGTAGCGATTTTCCTTGTCGAAATTCTTGATGGCGCCGACCGCAACGTCGTCTGAAGTCCAGACCTGCTGGCCGACGGCGAGGAGCTGCTTGATGCGGTCGAGGTCGACCTCGGACGTCACGACAGGCTGACCGTCGTAACCGCTAGGCTCGGTGGTCGTCGCGACCGTCCGTCCTTCCTTCTCGGCCACTCTGGTGTTTCGCGCCGGAGGACTCTTGAACTCGGCTTCCGCAGCACCTTTGAGCATCGTGAGGAAGATCTCGCGGTCATCGACACTTCTCACCAACCGGTAAGGGACCCAGAGTTTTTCCTGATCGAACGCTCCGGCCCTCACCACCATCCAGCCATGGGTCTTGTCCGTCTCGTCGACGAAGCCGATCTTCGAGCCGTCGCCGTCGAAGACGGTGAGCCCCACCTTGACGGCCCGTCCAACGTCCTCGCTGATTGTCCTATCCATCTGTTTGCGGTCTCCTCGACTGGAAATCCAGCTGCACGGTTGACTTGCGGCCGTAGCGAATGGCCGCCTCGATTCGGTCCTCCAGGCGCCACATCGATTCGGCGGCCCACACCGTCTCGATCAGCTCAGCGAGCTGGGCGTCGAGAGGCTTGGGCGGGTCAATCCAACGCATCAACCTGATCACGAGCCCAAGGTATGTGCGACGAAGCAGTGGTCGCATCCGGAGAAGCCATAGTCTTTTCGCCGTCCCGGTAGGCGAGCCACTCGCTAATCACGACGCGGATGATGTTGGCGGCCGGAATTGCGATCAACGCGCCGAGAATGCCGAAGAGGAGACTTCCAGCCAGGAAGGCAAGAAACACCACCAGTCCTGGCAGTTGATCGCTGCGCCCATAGATCAGCGGGTTGAGCACGTTGCTCTCGATCTGGGAGTAGACGATGATGTACGCGAGGATGATCAGAGCCTTGACCGGCGAGATCGTCAAGGCGGCGAGAACGACCGGCACTGCACCCAGCTGAGCGCCGACCATCGGGATCAGGTCGAGGATCGCGAGCAGAATCGCGAGGGGTAACGCGTAGGGGATCCCTACGATCCTCATTCCGACATAGACGCTCACGCCGGCGATGACGCTGATCGCCAGGTTGCCCCGGATGTAGCCGTCGATCGCCCGTGCCGAATGCTCGAGCACCCGGCGGGCAGCTGGTTGATGCCGTACGGAAATGAGCTCGGTCGCACGGCGGACCATATCCCGGCCGTCGTGAAGAAAGAAGAAGCCCATGACGGCGACGCTGAGCGCTCCGGTGATCGTGCCGATGGTGGCGACTGTCACCGAGGTCACCGAGCCGAGCGAACCCGCCAGCTCTCCTGGAATCGCGTCGAGCTGCGGGCGAACGCTCGCGACAAGACCGCTCAGGCCGAGCGGCCCGACGATCCTGTCGATGGCCTCGCTGACGCCGCCCGGCTGCTGCAGCACCCGGAGCAGTTGAATGACCTGCTGGGCAAGCGCGGGCTCGACGACCCCTGCGATGCCGGCGAGTCCGAGGATCAGGACCAGGTACACGAGTAGGATTGCGAGCGCTCGCGGCAAATGGTGACGATGCAGCCAATCCACTGACGGGAGAAGGCCAATTGCCAGGAAGAGCGCCAGGATGGTCCAGACGACGATCGCCTGCAGCTGGTAGATCAACCAGACCGCCAGGGCAAACAGCAGCGCGGTGAGCAACACCACCAGCACGAGCCGCGACAGCCTGGATGTGCTCATTGGAATGCCGCGCCTCGCCGCGAGGCTTTGATGGCGGCCCTGAGTTCGCGGGCCCCGAACCAGATCGCAAGCGCGAAGCTTGCAGCGCCAGTTCTTGTCAGCCGGTTGAGTTGGGTGTTCATCCTCATCTGAAAGGCGACGCGCCCGTGGGGTACCGGGCGCGTCATCAGGGAGAGTTGAGATATCCGGTTACGACTGCGGCTGCGGCTTCGTGGCGACTGTCCGCTTGACGTCGCTTTCGACGCTGTATATGCGGTATGCGGCGTAAAGGCGAGTTGCGCCGGCGAGAATCGCGTAGATTCCGATCAGCCAGAGAATGGCCAGCGCGCCCGAACCAGGCCGAACCGCAACGATGGCCCCGAAAACGATTGACAGACCACCCGCCGCGGCAAGCCATCCCGCGCCCGTGACCACGTCGCGAAGGTCGATGGAAGCGATGATTTCGAAAACTCCAACGATGATTGCCCACGCCGCGATGACGTAAAGCAGCGTCAGGTCGGTGAGACCCGGGGCAAAGAACGCCACGGCGCCAAGCACTACGCCGGCCAGGCCACCGAGGACGTACGGGACCCAGTCGGTGCTGCGGTGCGCCAGCAGGTTGAGACCCGACCCGAGGGCGAAAGCTCCGTAAACGAACGCAAACGCACCGAACAAAAAGGTCAGAGCGACCAGCGTGATGCCCGGCCAGAAAAGAGTTACCGCACCGAAAACAACCGATGCCACCCCCGCGACCGCGAGATAGATAGCGCTGCGAGACATTGCTCTCTCCAACACAAAAGACCTCCTTGACCACTTTGCTGGTAGTGATCGACCATGATTTAAAGCCGCCTCTTGACGACCTGACCACACGTTAGGAGTGGACCTGGAGAGGTCGAATCCGGGGAAGCCCTAGTTCTTTACGGTGGTCGTTCGCGGCGGCACGGGCAGGTGGAGAAGGCGCGCCCAATCGATCCGCGAGAACAGCCAGATGCCCGCGATCGACAGCAGCTCGAGAACGAGCCACTTTGGATCGTGCCACTGGCGCGTGAGGATTCCGCCGAGTTGGTCGTTGGCGCCTTTGGCCGCCAGAGCCAACAGCGGATAGCTGACCATTCGCCCGGGCAGAAATCCCAACGCGACCGGCCACAGCTTTGCACCGCTCAAGCCGGCGGCAATGAATAGATCGTTGGAAGGAATCGGCCCCAGCGAATAGATCAGGACGTCGAGGACGCCACGCCAGCCCGGACGTTGATTCAGCCAGTTGCCGAGCGCGGCGACATTTCGCTGCTTTTGATCGGAAAGAAGCCGGCGTCCCCACCTCGCGCTCACGTAATAGAGCCCGCACCGTCCCGCCGTCGAGGCGAACGCAGAACCGATGGCCAATGGCCACACCGGCAGCCGAAATGCGATCAAGAAGAACGTCACCACCGCCCACGTGGGCGGCATGAAGTAGGGCACGACATTCAACGTGAAGGCTGTGGCCCCAAGCAACGAGGAGCCACTCGAACGTGCTCACTGAAATGAATCTATGAGCGATCCCGGTCGGTCGAGTCCAGGGAAACCCGAGTTCGGAAGGACTGGGGTTTCACCGGATTCGAAGCCTTGAGGATTGCGCTAATGTCGCCGCATGAGCACTGTTACAGAGATCTGGAAGGCAGATCCTCAGGAGCACGACTATCCGGCCGCCGCCGCCTACCTGTCGCTGATCGCATCCAGGCGTCACGTCGACCGGATGGTCTCCGAGCTTCGCTCCGCTGAGAGCGCCCGCGGCAAGGCCAAGGACCTGCTTCGCGCCAGCGGCTTGCCGCTGCTGGGGCGAGACAATCCGCACGTCGCCCGCGACCTGGAGAAGATCCACCAGGGGGTTGGGCTTTCGCCCCTGCTGGCGATCCGCGGAGACCTGGCCTTAGCACTGCCGCTGGTGATCGCGGACGGTTACCACCGACTCTGTGCCAGTTACCTTTTCGACGAGAACGTCGAAGTCGTGTACCGGATCGTGGACCGCGTCGCCGGTTAGTCACCGGCGCCTTCATCGCCTGCGTGAGCTGGTCAGCCGGTCAGCGCCTGTGCTTCCTGCTCTTCGTGGGAACCGGCCAACAGTATCGACCTGACGAGCTTGGCTCTCGAGTCGATGCCGAGCTTGCGATACACCTTCGAGAGGTGGTACTCGACTGTTGCCGGGCTGATGAAAAGACGATGGGCGATCTCTGTGTTGCGTGCTCCCTGGCCGGCCATCCTTGCGACCTGCGCTTCCTGCGGGGTCAGGTCGTCCTGGGTGTCATAGGTTCGCTTGCGCGCATGCTCCCCGGTGGCCGCGAGCTCGATCCTCGCCCGCTCAGCCAGGTGGTCGAGCCCGAGCGCATCGAGCTCTTCGTAAGCCGCCTGAAGCTGTGGGCGCGCATCACGCCGCCTGCCCTGACGACGCAACCACTCGCCGAACAGGAGCTGAGTCTTTGCGAGCTCGAAATTCATCTTCGGGTTCGACAGCAGCTCGATCGCTCGGATGAACCCGGCTTCAGCTTCGGGGCCGGTCGTGGCCAAAGCCTCGGATCGTGCGAGCAGCGCGGCGGCAAGCGGTGTCTTGATCACTTCCACGTGTTTAGCGAGCTGGCCGAGAGCCGCATCCAGCATCCTTCGGTCGCCGCGCCTGACATCTGACTCGATGAGGTCGGGCAGGACCCTGGTCACCAGGATCTGGTCTATGCGAACCATCAGCTGTTCATGGACCGCCTGTCCGCCGCTGTTCATGCCGTCAGGTTAGGTTTCGGGCCGCTGCTTCGCTTCTGTCTGACGACTACATCTTTGACGTCGATGACCTAGCTCGATGCCTGAAATGACTTAGTCGGGACTGAGTCATCCTCTGTGGCTAGCCCACCGGAACCTCCTCGAGGAGCGCACAATCAGCGCGGGGATGGCCGGGTCGGGGCTGATTGGGCGTGAGCTCGAGTTGAGTCAGCTCGCAACCGCGTTGCGGCAAGCACCGGAGCGCGGCGGCGCTGTACTGGTCAGCGGCGCGCCCGGCATCGGAAAAACCTCGCTTCTCAACGCCGCCGCTGCGGATGCACGAACACTTGACTACAAGGTGATCGCGGTAACCGGTCTTGAATGCGAGGCTCAGCTTCCATACGCCGGCTTGCAGCAGCTGCTGCAAACCATCCTGGCGTCAGCCAGTAAGCTCCCGGATCCACAAAAGGCTGCGTTGTTGACGGCGATGGGTATCCAGTCGGCCTCGCCGCCCGAAATGTTCCTGGTCGCCCTGGCGACTCTCAACCTGATCGATGAAGGCGCTGCCGATCAGCCGATAGTCCTCGTCGCAGACGACGTTCAATGGCTCGACGACCCGACCGGCTCCGTGCTCACCTTCATCGCCCGTCGTCTCGAGTCGACGCGGATCCTGCTCCTCATCGGCTTGCGTGATGGCTTCGACACCCCCGTTCGATCCGCGCAGCTGCCCGAGATTCGTGTTGGGCCGCTGAGCGATAGGGCCGCCAGGGAGCTGGTCGACGCGGTCGCCCCAGACCTGGAGCACCAGACACGTCGCCGAATTCTCGCTGAGGCGCTCGGCAACCCACTGGCGCTGGTCGAGCTCCCGCGCGCGTTGAGGGAGGAGACCGCTCAGCAGGCTGACCATGACGGATTGCCTTTGACCGACCGGCTGGAGCGCACGTTTTCCGCCCAGGCCATGCGCCTGCCCCAGAACACTCAATCCGTCCTGCTGCTCGCCGCTCTCGACGATGAGCCCAACCTCGGCGAGGTTCTTGCTGCGGCTCGAATCCAGTCAGGCGAGGAAGTCACCGTAGATGTCCTGGCGCCGGCGCTGGACTCGGGCTTGATCTCGATCGCCGGCGCCAACGTTCATTTTCGGCATCCGCTGATCAGATCCGCGGTGGACCAGGCGGCCACTCAGCCCCAGCGGCGGGCCGCGCACGGCGCACTGGCCCAGGTCGTCACGGATCCCGACCGCCGTCCCCGGCACCGCGCGGCGTCAGTCCTGGGCACAGACGAAGAAGCCGCGGCCGACCTGGAGGGAACGGCAGCTCGCGCGCAAGAGCGCGGCGCGCCCACAATTGCCCTTCACGCTCTCGAGCTGGCGGCGTCGCTCACCCCAGACGGGTCCGCCCGGGCGCGCCGCCTTCTGGCGGCGGCCGAGATCGCATTTCAGCTCGGAGAGCCGTCGGCCGTGGGTCGCCTGCTGGATGCAGCGGCTCGGTTGGATCTATCGCGGCACGACGTGGCGCGGATGACGTGGCTGCGCGAGATCTTTCACGACGGCGTGCCCGGCGACCCGCACGCAATCACAAAGCTGGTGGCCGTCGCCCGCGACGCCGCAGCCCAGGGTGACCGGAACCTGGCGTTCGATCTTCTGCAGGGCGCCGCTCTTCGCTGCTGGTGGACGGATCCCGGCATGGTTGCGAAAGCTCTGGTCATCGAGGCGGTAGCTCAGATCGCCGGTGACGAGCCGGATCCGCGCGCCCTGGAGATCCTCTCTCTGGCGGCGCCGGTCGACGCGGCAGACCGAATATCTAGAGGTGTGCGGGAGGCAGCGGCCCTCTACGACGGGGACGCCTCTCGAACGCAGCTCCTGGCATTCGCCGCGTACGCGGCCGGTGACATCGACCAATCGATCGTCCTGATGGATCGCGCGGCTCCCATGCTGCGTTCGCAAGCACGACTTGGCCTGCTGGCTCAGCTCCTCACTGTGCGCGGACACGCGGGTATCAACACCGGACAATTCGGCCAGGCTACGCGAGAACTCGAGGAAGGCAATCGCCTGGCGGTCGAAACCGGGCAGCCGATCTGGATTGCGATCGGTCAGGTTGGCCGCGCCATGCTCTTGGGGCTCAGAGGCGAAGAACGTCAGGCGAATCAACTCCTTGCTGAAACAGCAGAGCCGATCATCGCGCTGCGGTTGTCCCTGGTCCTCGCACAAATCGAGTTAGCGCGCGGCATGACCGCATTCACCGCTGGGCGGCATTCCGAAGCCTTCGACCATTTCGCTCTGATGTTCGATCTGGACGGCACCGCATACCACGAGGTCGTGGCGCATGGGGCCGCACCTTATGTGATCCACAGTGCGGTCAGCGCAGGGCGACGGGAGGAGGCCCGCCGGGTGATGAGTCTTCTCGAGGCTCTCGGAAATCGGACACCCGCAGCCCTCGTGCACATAGGTATCCGATTCGGGCGTGCCGTGCTGGCGGACGATTCAGAGGCGGAAAGCCTCTACGAGCTGGCCCTCAACGCCGAGCCGAGGTGGCCGTTCGACTACGCGCGGCTGCAGATGGCGTTCGGCGCCTGGCTGCGGCGCCAGCGCCGGATCACGGAGTCGAGGCCGCACCTGCGAGCGGCTCGAGATACGTTCGAGGCCCTGGGGGTGCATTCCTGGGCTGACAGGGCGCGTGCGGAGCTACGTGCGTCAGGCGAACGGATCGCCGAGACGACCCGTGCGCCTAGCCAACCGCTGTCCCCACAGGAGATGCAGATCGCGCAAATGGCCGCAACCGGGCTGTCGAATCGAGAGATCGCGGACCGGTTGTTCCTCTCACATCGCACGGTGGGTGCGCACCTCTACCGGGTGTTCCCGAAGCTCGGGATCGTCTCCCGATCTGAGCTTTCCCGGGCTCTCGCCTCGACCGAACCCGCGCTCACGAATTAGACAGGATCTGTACCTCGAGCGGCTGAAGCGTAACGCGGCAGGTCATCACCGGGCCTGTTCCATGGGTGCCATCGGCTTCCGCCACGGAAACTCGGTCGAACGCTCGCAAGGGCTCGGATGGCGTCGGTGAAGCGAGGTTGCTGTACTCGAGGGTCATTTGATTTCCCGCCTCATTCAACGACCCGTCGACGACGACGTAGAGGTTCTGGCTCATGGCCGGATGCGTATTGGCGACGATGAGCACCTCCTCGTCGGCAAGGATGCGGGAGAAGGCGACTACCCCGTGGGGCATGGTCGAGAGACCGAAATTGACGCCGTCACCCGAGAGGGGACGCGGGTATGGCCTTCCGTAGCGCATCGCAGGCAAAGCGTTTCGGACGGCTGTCAGGTCTTTGATCGCGCGGTAGAAGGGCCCCCCGTGATTCAGGCCAGGTCCACCCCACAGCGCCTCGCGGACAGCGGCGTCGCTCCCAGCGCCGTGCAGTCCTTGCTCAGTCCCGTAGTAGACCGCCGGGATGCCCGGGAGTGCGAACAGCAGCGCGAGTGCGAGCGTCACCTGGTCGTCGAAGGGATGAGAGCCGTCGCTTTCCACGTAACGCAGCCGCTGCTTGACGTCGTGGTTGTCGAGGAAGGTCACGAAGTAGCGCGTGGCGTCACCATGCGAGCTTTCAACGACACCCTCGATCCGCCGGCGCTGCTCGAACATCGAATAGAGCCGGGAGGGAGTGTCGAAACCTTTGACGACGGGCGGCAGGGCGAAGTAAAGCGGGTAGTCGAGCGCGGCGTCGACCCCGATCATGTCGTCCGCGTCGCTCGCCGTGCGCCCGATGAACCTGGCGATGTCCTGCTCCGCTTGAGCATCGAAGACCTCGCCAAAAGTGAAGAAGTTCTTCTTGCCGACAGTCTCCGCGAATTCACGCATCGCGTTGCCGAAGAGGCGGGGTAGGCCGCCATGCAGGTAGCGCAGCGTGTCAATGCGAAACCCGTCGACGTCCCATCTGGCAATTACGTACTGGTACACCTCGATCAGAGCCCGCTGGAGATCTCCGTCCTCGGTGCGCATCTGCTTGAGCGAAACGAAGTCGCCGAACGTGTCGGGCATGCCGGGGCCGGGAACGCCCTGCCTGCGAAAGAATGTGTTCCGCTGGAGCTCAACCGGCCAGACCAGCGCTTCTCGAGGCGGATTGCTGATGGTTGCGATGTCCTCGGCGGCTGAAGGAGTGCCCGAGGCGTCGCGCCAATGCACGTGGAGCGGTGTCGCGGAGTAGGAGTGCTGACCCCCACCTGACATCGCGGAAAGAGCATCTCCATCCGCGCTGTCATAGGCGAACACGTCGCCCACGTGGTTCAGGACGATGTCGAAGATCACATAGAGGCCGGCTTCGTGAGCCGCATCAACCAATGCCCGAAGCTCGTGATCCGCGTCTTCAGGAACGATGGCAAACCGTGGCTCGGCATGCAGGAAATCGTGGATGCCGTAGCCGTGATAGCTGAACCTGTCGAACGGTAGGTTCTTGAGGACCGGGCTCAGCCAGATTGCGCCGGCGCCGAGATCTTTGAGGTAAGGCAGGCCGGCCTGCACGCCCGCGAACGTGCCGCCCTGATAGCCGTCGAAATTCGGATCGTCCCAAGGTTGGTGGCGAGGAGGTGCGTCGGGGCGGTTGAAGCGGTCGACCATGAGGAAGTAGATCCAAACGTCTCGCCAATCAGCTGGAGAAGGCGTGAGCCCGGAAGCCCGGGCTTCGTCGACGACACGTCTCACCATCGGCTCCGACAGCGACCCTGCGCTGTTACCAGTCACGTCGCCACCCAAGCTAGACGGCGCAGGTCGACGTCGCATCTGTAGAAGCCATAGTTCAGAGTGAGCTCAACAGAGCCACGTTGCTCAGGCAGACCCACACCAAACCGATCGTCGCAGCTTGCACGGCCACCAGCGCGAACCGGAATGTGATGCGAGAGGCGGTCCCGCCCTGCCTGATCCGCAACGCCGCCAGACCCAACGCTGCAGCGGCGGCGGCGGCAAGAAGCAGCTTGGCACCCAACAGCAGAGCGAGCCCACCCTGGTTCAGCAGCTGAGCGCTCACAGCCATGGATTCAACTGTCCCCCGCGCGCTGTCGACTGCGGTGGTCGCCACGTCCAGGGCCTGCGCGGCGACTAACAGGGAGGTCCAGGTCGCGGCCTGTCGCACCGCAACGAATCGCGCCTCCGGCAGTTGGACGGCTTCCATGCCACGACGCTAGCCAGCGCCCTTGGGACGTCGCGTCAAGGGAAGCCCGAGTCTTTTTTCGCCGCGGGTCGTGCGAGCGCACAATCATGGCGGGATGGGGGCCCCGGCGCTGGTGGGGCGCGAGACTGAGTTTGCCGAGCTCGAGGCGGGCCTGCGGAGGGCGGTCGAGCATGGAGGCGCCTTCCTGATCACCGGTCCGCCCGGGATCGGCAAGACCTCACTTCTCAACGCAGTCGCGGCGGAGGCGCGAAGCCGCGGCTACAACGCGCTCGCGGTGACTGGACTCGAATGCGAGGCTCAGTTTCCATATGCGGGACTGCATCAGCTTCTGCAAACCGTGATGGCGTCGGTCGACAAGCTCGCGCCTCCGCAAAAGGGGGCGCTGCTCACAGCACTCGGCATGACGGCTGGACCGGCGCCGGATGTCTTCCTGGTCGGGCTGGCCACGCTCAATTTGATCGATGAGGCTGCCGCCGAGAAGCCGACGGTACTGGTCGCGGACGACGCTCAGTGGCTGGACCGCCCGACGTCTGCCGTCCTTACTTTCGTGGCACGCCGGCTCGAGTCGACCAGCATCTTGCTCCTGGTTGGCTTGCGGGAGCGATTTGAGAGCCAGCTCCGATCTGCCGGTCTGACGGAGATTCATGTCGGACCTCTCGACGATGCCGCCGCGACAGAGCTGCTCGAATCGATTGCTCCGAACCTGGGGCGGGACGTCCACCGGCGAATCCTCGAGCAGGCTGTGGGCTACCCGCTTGCCCTCGTTGAACTGCCGCGTGCGCTGACTCAACAGGCTGTCGAGGGCGGTCACTCACCGCTGGGCACCGTGCCACTGACCGAGCGACTGGAGCGAACATTCTCAGCCCGGGCCGCAACGCTTCCCACAGACACCCAGTCTGCTCTGCTGCTCGCCGCCCTGGACGACGATCCGAGCGTGGCCGAAGTAGTGGCGGCGACTGGCATTCAGGCCGGTGGAGACGTGACCGTCGACGTTCTGGAGCGGGCGCTCGATTCCGGCTTGATCACGCTCGCGGGCGTCAACATTCGGTTCCGTCATCCACTCATTCGATCTGCGCTGGAGCAGGGCGCAACTCACGGACAGCGACGGGCCGCCCACCTTGCCCTTGCCCAGGTCATAGCGGATCCAGACCGCCGCGCTTGGCACCGCGCCGCTTGGGTCGTCGGTACGGATGAGGCCGCTGCCGCAGACCTGGAGGCAACCGCTGCTCGAGCACAGGATCGAGGCGCTATCGCCACAGCGCTAGGCGCTCTGGAGCTGGCCGCGTCCCTGACACCAGACGGCACGGTTCGAGCGAAGCGGCTCCTGGCAGCGGCTGAGATGGCTTTTCAACTTGGACAACCCGCAGTTGTCGGCCGGCTTCTCGACGAGGCGGCCAAACTGGGGCTGACGCGTCACAACATGGCGCGCATGACCTGGTTGCGCGAGATCTTCTACGACGGATCGCCAGGGAATGCGGAGGCAATCCTGAAACGGGTCGCCGTTGCCGAGGAGATGGCGGCGCAGGGCGATCGCAACCTTGCGCTTCAGCTGCTCGGGGGAGCAGCTCTCCGGTGCCGGTGGGCGGAACCCGAGTCGGAAGCACGGGCCAGCGTCGTGAAAGCTGTTGAGCAAATCTCCGGCGTGGAATGGACTCCTACGGCGCTCTCGATACTGTCGCTGGCCGCGCCGCTTGATTCAGGGGCGCGCGTTTCGCGGGAGGTCGCTCAGGCCGCGCTCATGGAAACAACCGACGGACAAAGAACGCAGCTCCTTGCCTTCTCTGCATGGGCAGTGGGTGACATCGCCCAATCGATTGAGCTGATGAATCGCGCGGCTGCCTTGCTGCGTGTGCAGGGACGGCTGAGCCTCCTTGCGCAGGTGCTGACGGTGCGTGCGTGGGCCGGGATCAACACCGGCAGCTTCACGGACGCAATGCGCGATGCAGAGGAGGGAGGTCGGCTGGCGATCGAAACGGGGCAACCGATCTGGATCGCGTCCAGCCGGATCTACCGCGCCATTTTGGTGGGACTGCGGGGCGAAGAGCGCGTTGCAGAGCAGGTCATCACCGAGGCAGCCCAGCCGCTCATGTCGCTCGGGTCGTCCTTTATCCAGAGCGAAGCGGAATTCGCCCGCGGAATCACGGCGATGACAGCGGGCCGCAACTCCGACGCGCTCGACCACTTCATTCGGATGTTTGATCCCGAAGAAGCCATGTACCACGGGATCGTCTCCCAGGGCGCTGCATCCTATGTGGTCGAGGCCGGGCTGCGGGCCGGGCGGCACGAGGATGCCCGGCGAATGATGGCTTTGCTCGAGGCCTTGTCCAAGCGCACACCAGCAACGCTCATCCACGCAGGGGTGCGCTACGGACGTGCGGTCCTGGCCGATGATTCGAAGGCCGAGGGCCTTTATGAGCTGGCGCTCAAGGCTAAGCCAAAATGGCCGTTCGACCATGCGCGGCTGCAGATGTCGTATGGCGGCTGGCTCCGAAGGCAGCGCCGCATCAGGGAGTCAAGACCCCACTTGAGAACAGCTCGGGACACCTTCGAGGCGCTCGGGGTGCATACGTGGGCCGACAAGGCGCGGGCGGAGTTGCGTGCCTCTGGCGAACGTCTCGCCGAGCCGACCAAGGCGCCTCGCCAGTCGCTGTCGCCGCAAGAGCTGCATATCGCACAGATGGCGGCTTCTGGACTTTCCAATCGCGAAATCGGCGACCGATTGTTCCTTTCGCATCGGACTGTCGGTGCTCACCTCTACCGGGTCTTCCCGAAGCTCGGGATCGCATCCCGATCTGAGCTCTCAGCTGCGCTCGCTGGCCTGGAGCCCGCGCTCAAGTAACTACGGGTTCCCCGGATTCGATGGACGTGAGTGCCTGGTTAGCGTGGCTGCATGTTCGAGATGTGCGAGCAGGTGTTGCAAGCCTCATGCCGCTCACTTGAGCTAATCCTCTCGAGGACTATGGCTTTCCTCGACGCGATCAGTTTCAGCCGGATTTACGGTGAGCGCATGGCTAGAGAGGAAGGGCCCGACCGGTGGGCCTGGCGAGTCGACGCCCAGCTCGCAGGGCTCGTGGAGACAGTCTGGGCGGCTGAGAAGATGTGGCGGCTCCAGGACCGCATCGACGGGTCGATTCGGTACGGCCTTCGCCACGAACCAGCAACGCGACAGCAAGTGCATGGCGAAAACGATCACTGAGAACGTCCGCTAATCAGTCACCACGGGGTTGACCGTGTACGACCAAAATGGCGACAAGGTGGGCTACATGAGGTCTGGCTCGACGCCAACTACCCAGAGACCGTTCCCTTTGGATCGAGCAGTGATCTCAAGTAATCTTCCATTTTGTCGAAGCTGTCTTCCTGGCCGTCGGACCTGGTCATATGGTCTCGGCCAGCCTTGTCGCGGAACACCAACTTCATCGTCATCTTCGTGACTCCATTGGCTTCGTGCAGATCTACGGACTCGACGGCCTCCGCATCCGGCCACCCTTCGAACAGCCACGTCTCGACGGTTCGGGTCGGCGGCTCGATCTCCAAGTAGGTTCCACGAAACGAGCACTCCGTTCCGTCGCCGGTCACGAAGACGATGTAGTAGTTCCCCCCGACGCGCAGGTCGATCGAGCACTCCGTGACCTTGCACTCAAATGGAGCGAACCATTTGCTCACATGCTCCGGCTTCGTCAATACATCGAAGACGAGTGCGATCGGAGCCTCGAACTCTCGAGTGGTGACAACCTCGAGTTCGTTCGGGAATTCGATGACTGCAGACCCATGCCGATCAGGTTTCACTGCTGCTCTCCTTGTCGTTGGAGCTCCGTGAGGTAGTCATCCAACCGATCCATTCGGTCGTTCCACGCCTGCTCGTACTTGGCCAACCACCCGTGCAGCGGCCGAAGGCGCGCTGGTTCCAGGCGGTACAGCCGGCGACGCCCCTCCGCCCGGCACCTGACGAGTCCCACCTGCTTGAGCACCCGTAAGTGTTTTGAAACCTGAGGCTGAGACATCGAGAGGTCGTTCACGATCGCCCCGACCGCCTTCTCGCCTTTGATCAGCGCGTCCAGGACTTCGCGACGGCGCGCCTCGGCAATTGCATTGAAGACATCAGACGTCGTGGAAGAGCGGGCCACGCTCCCAATATATTCCGTTATCGACATATGTCAAGCCTTTCGGGAACGCTTTTGTGGTGCTCCAGCACTTTGTACCTTTGCTCATACACGCTCATCTCCCTCGTGCGCGGGAGTGTCACGCATCAACCGAAGTAGCTGTAGCGCATCAGCCGAAGGTCTGGAGCACATCAGCCGACGGCCTTTGGATGCACGTCAGCCGAACTTGCACACACTGAATGGTGCCGGCGCGGGGACTCGAACCCCGGACCCTCGGTTTAAAAGCTCGTGCCGAACACCGCAGGACGCCAAGACTCCTGGTGAACTCGTTGCTCCGCATCTCGCCTCCCCCTGGCTCCTCGAGCCTCCTCGGCTTGGCAATACAAATTGGCTATACATCCAAAGGCGTGAGCGATCGCCCTGCGCGCGAACGCGAAACGGAGGGGCCCCTCCTACCTCGCTCCGTCGGGCGACCGCCTTACGAGGAGTAGGAGGTTCGAGTCCACCGCGGCCCACCAGCTGTCGCAAGCTCATTTTGATCGCTCCACCGAGTATTCAAGCGAGCACAGCGTGGCAGGCCAGATGGTGGGTCCTCTCGACTGGCGCCCATGGCTTGGGTAGAGGTGGAAGAATCGCTCCATGGCCGCGGATCGGGCTTCCGAACGGGCGGCTGCGCTACGCCGTGCGGGGAGCGGTGACGTCTCCGGCGCGATTGCCATACTGCGGCCCCTCGTCGACGCTTCCGACGATCCCGAAGATCGTTTCCTTCTGGGCAGGATGGCTTACCTCGCCACTGATTCGCGGGAGGCGCAGGCGCAGCTCAAGCGCGCCTACCGTGATTTCCAGGCGCGGGACCTACCACGGCGCGCGGCCATTGCAGCCACCTGGCTCGGCCGCGTCCACTTCGACATTCTTGACGACAAGGTTGTGGGGCGCGCCTGGCTTGCGCGGGCCCTTCGCCTGCTCGAGAACGAGGAGCCATGCGTGGAGAAAGGGTATGTCCTGGTGGGACTGTTTGGCATCTCGGTCGAAGACGCCGAGGAACTGGAAACCAGCGCAGGCGTCGCACTCGATCTCGCTCACACCTTTCACGACCGAAATCTCGAGTGCAAGGCGCTTGGCGACTCCGGGCTCGCCCTGGTGTCGATGGGGAGGGTTCGAGACGGCATGGCCCGCCTCGACGAAGCGTTCACGATGATCGTCGGCGGCGAGTGCAGGGATCCGTCTGTGATCAGTCAGGTCGTCTGCGGCATGATCAGCGCCTGCGACCGCTGCGGCGATGTCACACGTGCCGAGGCATGGCTGCGTTTCATCGAGAGGAACACTCCTATCGAAGGAGATGGCCCTGCCATCCACACCTTCGCCCGCTGCTGGTGCGCACTGGGATCACTGCTCTGCCATGCAGGACGCTGGCAGGAAGCTGAGACAGCCCTGCGTATGGGTTTGACGAGAGGCGACGCCTCATATCATTCCGTGCAACTCGGGACACGGGCCGCGCTTGCCGATCTGTGGATCCGCCAGGGTCGCCTGGAGGAAGCGGCCCGGTTGATCGACGAGCACGCTGACCGGGTCGAGGTCATGGGCCCGCGCGCGCGGCTGCACCTGGCCCAAGGGCGCTACGACACTGCTGCCGCTGTGGCGAGACAGGCGCTCCGGCAGCTCCGGGGCGACCAACTCCGCGCCGCTCCACTGCTCCTGCTCCTAGTGCAGGCGGAGCTTGGCTGCGGGAACGTTCCTGCCGCGGGAGAAGCTGCGCTCCAGTTGAAGAGCATGTCGGATGGTGCGGAGGCCCCTGCGGTCAGGGCTCAGGCGGCCCTGGCCCTTGGCAAGACGGCTGTGGCACGCGGGAGTCTGGATCAGGCCGTGGGATATTTCGAGGCTGGCCTCGCAGCGCTGGGCGACAGCTGGCCGCTCCAGCGTGCGGCTCTGCACCTCGAACTCGCTCATGCGAGCCAGGCTCCGGCCGAGACAATCATCAACGCCGAAGCCGCGCTGAGCATCTACCAACGGCTGGGCGCGCCAGAAGCAGCTGCGGCTGCCGAGTTGCTCCGGGTTCACGGGAGGCCGGTCAAGAGCGCTCCGCCGCCGCCCAGCCCGTTTGATGTACTGAGCCGGCGGGAACGTGAAGTGCTCGCGCTGCTTGCTCAGGGCATGTCTAATCCCGAAATCGCCAAGCGCTTGTTTATCACTGCGAAGACGGCGGAGCATCATGTGAGCAGCATCCTGGGCAAGTTGGGCGTCCGCAACCGCACCGAGGCGGCCGCGTTTGCCGCCAGTTTTCAGATCACCCAGCAAGCGGTATCCGCGACCCGCTAAGTCTGCATCCCCGGCGTCAACAATTCGGGTGCGAATGGGGGAGTTCCCCGATGCGCCGCGCTCCGTCGACGCCCAATCTCTCTTCACGATCACCACATTGCGAGCCATGTCACTCGAGGAGGTGTCACATGCCAGCAGTTCGAAAGGACACGACGCCGGTCAGCACTGAAAGCCCTGACTATCTCGGCAGGGTCGCGAAGCTGGGCGATTTCACGGTCGCGTTCGAGACGCTTCGGACCGGCAAGGATCCTGCTGCCAATTTCAAGGACTTCCCGGACGGTCGCTGCCCGTGCCCGCACTGGGGCATCGTGGTCAAAGGGCGATGGACTGCGCGCTACGGCGACCACGAAGAGACCTTCGAAACGGGCGATGTTTTCTACACGCCGCCGGGTCACCTGCCTCTTGCCGAGCCGGGGACGGAGCTCATCACGCTCAGCCCCACCAAGGGCATTGAGCAGGTGAACGCAGTACTCGTCAAGGCTATGGCACGCAATCAGGGCTTGAAACCGGGAGCGGCCTCGGACAGGGGGATCGACTGACGCAGCGCTCGGGGGTCCGGTTGGCCTACGAGGAGGCTGGCACCGGCGCACCCGCGGTCGTGCTCCTCCACGGCTGGGCTTTCGGCAACCGATCGCACATGTCGCCTCAGTTTGAGCACCTGAAGTCGCATTACCGCGTGTTGGCGCCCGACCTTCCTGGACATGGCACGAGCGAGCCGGCACCGCCCGATTTCGGCTTTCGCGATTGCGCCGCGGCGGTAGTCGCCACGCTTGATGAGGCAGGGATTGACCGGGCGGTTGTCTGTGGCCACAGCTTCGGGGGTCGGCTGGCGGTCGAGGTTGCTGCCGCGTACCCGAGCGAATCGCCGGCGCTGCATTGCTCGACCCCGTGATCCTGTTCCCGGATCCGGTCCGCGAGCAGGCAATTCGGTTGGTGCCTGCCTTTGAGTCGGAGGCATGGTTGAACGCGCTCGAGGCGTACTTCTCGCGTCTGCTGAGCACGTACGATCCACCGGATTTGAAGGCCAGGATCCTGGGCGAACTGGTCCAGGTTCCTCGGCAACTGGCTGCGCAGGTCATGCGAGATGGCATGTCGACCGACGGGGCCGAGTCCTTGGGCCGGGTGAAGTGTCCGCTGCTGGTGATACGCCGCAGGGAGACGCCGATCGACATGGAGCGTCTGGCTCGGTTACAGCCGGATGCATGGGTCGGCTGCGTCGTCGGAACAGGACACTGGATGGGCCTTGCGGTCCCGGATCAGGTCGACGCCATGCTAGACCGCTTCCTCGAGGCAATCACTGTCCGGACGACTTGAACGGGAGCTGCCCGACATGGTTCGAGTCCACCGCCGCCCGCCATCTTCGACCTGCAGCGGTGCGACAGCAAGTGATCACGCCGTTGAGCTGCGCCTTGCCCGCCACAGGTCAAACGAGCCCAGCCCGTCGCGCCGGTCACTCATGAAATACAGGGTCGCGCCATCGGATGCAATGTCGGGCTTCTCGTCCGAGAATCCGCTGTTGATCTGCGGTCCGGCGTTCACCGGCTGACCGAAAGGCTGTGACCCGGAACCACGAATGCTGAGCCAAATGTCGTATCCACCTCTGCCTCCCTTGCGGTCAGAGGCGAAGAAAAGCGTCTTGCCGTCGCTTGAGATGCCGGGCTCGCAATCGTTCGATGCGCTGTTGACGGTGGGCCCCAGGTTGACCGGCGCGCCAAACGGCAACCCGGCCGCACGTCGGCTCGCGACCCACACGTCGTCGCCGCCCAACCCACCCGGGCGGTTGGAGCAGAAGTAGAGGTCACGGCCATCGGCCGAGACGTCCGGGAAGCCGTCGCAGCAGCCGGTGCGGCCGAGGTCCACGACCTGCAGCCTGCCGAATGCGGCCACGACGCTTGATCGCGTGGCGACGTAGATGTGCCCATCGGGTGCGCGGTCGAAGAACAGCTCGAGGCCGTCCGCGGAAATGCTGGGCGAACCTTCATCCTCGCTCGAGTTCACGGGTGCACCAAGACTCTCCGGCGGACCGAACGGTTGCGAGGTTGAGGACCGGATGGCCACCCAGATGTCGCCACCGCCGACGACGTCGCGGTCGGTGATGAAGTAAAGGCTAAGGCCATCAGCAGAGATTGAGGGGCCGCCGTCGAAGTCTTGGCTGTTGACGGGAGCGCCAAGGTTTACAGGGCTGCGAAAGGCAGCCGGAGATGGCGTGCTCGAGGGCGAAACGTTCGGCGTGCTGCAACCCAGCAGCAGGCACGCGAGCAGGACGAAAGCGGCAAAGTCGGCCCCCGCCCAGCGATCCAGGGACATGCTCAGGCTAGTCTGATGACGGTACCCTGAACTTGCACCTGGTTCGCGTGATGGAAACTACGGCCCACCCTGAGGGGACGCGAACCGGTCGCGCTGGCGGCCCACAGGTCGTACCGGCGACGAATGACCCATTGACTGCGCCTTCAGTCTGCAGTAGAACGCGCACAAGCCGCTGGCGACAATCCGCGCGCAAGTCGCGGGGAGGACAACAATGGAGAAACAGAGACTCATATCAGGGACCAGCAGGAGGGAATTTCTCAAGAAGGCTGGGATGGGCTCCGCCGCCCTTGCCGCCCTGCCTGTCCTTGGCGACCTACTCGCCACTCCCGCCCTGGCGAGCGGCCAGGTTGGTTTCAATCTGGTAGCTGCCAGCTTGAATGGGACGGAGCGAGTGATCCTGGCCGGGGACGGGCTGATGACCGACTCCGAGGCGACAGGGGGCGGCACGTTCGTCCACTTCGACGTAGGCACAGGCGTTCCGATCGTCAAGGCCACCGGAGTCTGGAAGGCGAAGAGGCTGATCAGCTTCAGCACTGTGGGCAATGCTCCATTTGGACTGGCCACGTCCGGCAAAGCAGTAATGGACATCGACCTCATTCCAGCGAACAATCAGCGGGTCGCAGCCAGTCTGACAATCTACTGCGATCTGCCGGGCCGGCCCGCTGGCGGGGATGAGGGCTTCATCCTCACCGTCGAAGGCAAGACCTTCACTCAAGCAGGGGTCGGAGCTTCGCTGTTCACCTTCGGCGCACCGTCCTAGAGCAGCAAGCCGCAGGCCTTCAGACAGCGGACAGCGTTAACACCACCAGTTTGCTCGGAAGCCTCCCGACGCTTAGCCGGTCGAGAACAGTGCGATGCGGCTCGTCGCTCAAGCGGGGAGCGATGGGGTTTTTACCGATTGCAAAAGGAGATAACGCCGTGGGAGTAGCCGGTGCGTTTAGGCGCAAGCAGCGGGTAGCCCTCCAGTCGGCGCTCAGCCTCGGCGCCGTGCTCAGCCTATTCGCCTTGTCCGCCGCGCCGGTAGCGGCGTCGGGCGGGGCGAGCATAACCGGAGGCGGCGTGACGGACACCATGACTCGATTCGCTTTTGCCGTTCATGACGGTAGCGGCCATTTCGAGTGCCTCATGCCGGGACTCATGACAGTAGAGGCGACAGTGACCACGGTCACCGCCATAGGCGGTGGCACGGCCAGCTTTGAAGGAGTGGCCACGGTAACGCTTGCCAAGGCCAATCCGTTTGGGTTGCCGGCCGGGCCGATGGCCGTTGGAGTGCACTTCACGGCTTCGGCGGTTGCGGGCGGACCTGGATCTGGGCAGGAGGATCTCAAGATCATGGGCATGGACTTTCCAGGTGAGGTCGTCCACGGCCAGATCAGCATCGGAACTTGACGAGTATCGCCTGACAACGGGGACGGAGGGTGCCGAATTAGACACCCTCCGTCCGTTTCAATATCCGCCTTAAGCAAGTACGCGCAAATGAGGAAAAGGTCATGAAGCGGGAAGTCCCGGCGACCGCGCTCTCGCGCCGCGAGTTCCTGGCTCGTGCGGGCGCCGGCGGAGCGCTTCTGCTCTTCCCAGGGCTGTCATCCGTGTCGGCTGTTGACCTGCTTGCTGACTTACGGGCCAAACCGAAAGCAGGCGAAAGCGTTGTGGTGCTCTGGAACCAGGCTGCGCTGCAGGGCGTGCGCGACTCGAGGCTCGGGCCACCGATGATCGCGCGCGCGCTGGCCATCGTCCATACCGCCGCCTTCGACGCATGGGCGGCATACGAGGAGCGCGCGGTTGGGACTCGACTCGGGGCATCGCTTCGGCGCCCGTCTCATGAGCGGAGCCTTGCCAATAAGAAGATCGCCATCAGCTATGCCGCCTACCGCGCCGCGGCAGATCTCTTCCCGGGCAGCACGTCCACGGTCTTCGACCCGCTCATGCAGAGCCTGGGCCTTGATCCACAAAACAAGAGCACCGGTCTCGACACACCGGCTGGGGTTGGAAACGTGGCCGCTGCGGCAGTTCTTCGGTTCCGGCATGGTGATGGTGCGAACCAGCTCGGCGGCTACACCGATTACACGGGCTATGAGTCCCCTAACGACCCGATGGACATAAGGCTCCCGTTCGACCCTCGGAGCGTGCACGACCCCGATGCATGGCAGCAGCTTCGTTACGTCGACAAATATGGAAACTTGGTGACGCCGAACTTCGTCGGCGCTCAATGGCAAAACGTTGTGCCCTTCGCGCTTTCGTCGGCGTCGCAGTTGCGATCAGTCAGTGGACCGGCCAAATTTGGCTCGACCGAATACGTGGCGCAGGCCCAGGCATTGCTCGCGCTCAGTGCCGGTCTGACGGACGAGCACAAGATGATCGCTGAATACTGGGCAGACGGACCTAACTCCGAATTGCCCCCCGGTCACTGGGATCTGTTTGCGCAGTTCATCGCGCGTCGCGACCATCACGGGGCCGCCGAGCGTGGCGTCGATGCCGACGTCAAACTCTTCTTCGCCCTCACCAACGCAATCTTCGACGCGAGCATTTGCTGCTGGGATGGCAAGCGAGCGTTTGCGTCCGTCCGCCCAATCACCGCGCTGCGCTACCTCTTCCAGGGACAGAAGGTGCTCGCCTGGGCCGGCCCCTATCGCGGGACTCAGCTGATCTCGGGCGATGAGTGGTTCCCTTACCAACCCACGACCTTTCCGACGCCGCCGTTCCCTGAATACAGCTCGGGACACAGCACGTTCAGCGCCGCGGGCGCCGAGATCCTGAGACTGTTTACGAAAAGCGATCGCTTCGGTGCCTCGGTTACCTTGCCAGCGAGAAGCTCGCGGACTGAACCAGGAGCAGTTCCTGCACTCGACCTGACGCTGAGCTGGGCGACCTTCAGCCATGCAGCGGACCAGGCCGGCATTTCACGACGATATGGCGGAATCCACTTCGAACAGGGAGACCTGGATGGTAGGCGTGCTGGGCGTATGGTCGCGCAGATCGCCTGGGACAAGGCGCAGAGCTACTTCGATGGCGCGCCTGCACCGCATACACGGTAATCGCGGGTCGCGGTAGAGAAACTAGAGCAGCGGTCAAATGAACCGCTGCTCATCGAGTTCGAAGCAACGGGCACCAGGGTGTGTTTCGCCTCATAGCGCTTGCCCCTGAGTTCGTGCAATTCATGGTCTACAGGCAACTCATTGGCAATACGGTGCCGTGCGCTACCCGACTTGTCGACCTTTACTAGACACGTCTGAATTCGATTTTGATGCCGGGTATAAGCCTTCGGTTGATGTGTCGTGAATCTAATTCGGTTGATGTGTCTGACTCCCACTGAAATTTATCTCCGCCGCGGCGCTGTGCCGTCAGCATGCAGTTTGCGAACCAGGCCTTGGCTTGTGCGAGCCGCGGTCTTGAGAAGCTGGTCACCCACCCAGAACTGAAGCAGGCCGTCGGTCACCAGGACGTCGCAAGCGCTGCCGCCGTAGTTCTTGCCCACGCTCACCTGCTGGTAACCGACGCTCACGAGACCATTGCTGGCCACCCTCCTGCAGACCCACTGCTCTCCGTTGCGTTCAGGATGTCTCAGCTGATGCCGGACTTCTGCTCCGCCAGAGCGGAAGCGGCTCTCCGGCGTGAGGTCGCCTAGCGACTGGTGC
>WNGK01002270.1_pt1 | contig 28914 bp, 29 predicted proteins | sample 5400601 | NCBI WGS metagenome assembly WNGK01 (sample SAMN13153376, study PRJNA577476) | soil metagenome | isolation source: 60 cm soil or saprolite under Garry oak tree replicate 1 | place: USA:California | collected 2016-06-15
GCTCGCCGCCGGCCCCATGTTGAACAGCACTGAACTGCTGTTAAAGTTTGCCGCTATTCCGGGGTTGGTATGAGTGATCGTTACGGTCCCAAGAATGGCATCGGGTGCGCTAACGGCGGTCACGCGCGATGCGCCGCACCCCGACGTCGCTGGTGTTCCGTTGAGCGCAACGACGAGGTCGCCCACTTTAAAACCGGTCGGACTTTGCACGATATAGTCCGCGTTGGCAGGTACCGGAATTGGAGCGGTGAAGGGCGCCGGCGCGATAACCGCGCTGGACTGGCTGTAGGTCACGACAAACGAATCGGGCACATCCGGCGCGCCGCCATCGTTGATGAGCACGGGGATGGGACGCCACGTCGATGCGCTGCTGGCGCCTCCGGGGCAGGTTCCCAGGTCCTGCGCCGCGCTCGCGATGGCGTTTCCGGAGTTGGCGAGCTCGATTCCGAGCATGAACGACGAGAACAGGCCGTTCTGCTGAGCGTCGCCAGCGCTGGTCGTGTTGCGCCTGTTGCCTTCGGCGACGTTGAAGACCTGATAGATGACGAGGATGGCGATGAACCCGATCACGATGCCGATCATGATCTCGATCAGGCTGAAGCCACGGTTCGACCGGTGAGCGCGATGCGCGATCATGGCGGTCCGATCAGTTCTGTCCCACGACAGCGGTCGTCGTGTAGTTGTGCATGATCGGCTCGCCGGGAAGCTGCCATTGGATGACGACCTGAATTACGCTGCTCGTGTTCGAGGGGGCCGGCGGCAGATCCGCCGTATCGACCTTGACGATCGGATCGGGAACCGTGGCGCTGCCCAGCGCGCTCACAACCTGGGTCTTGAAAATGACGTATTCCGGACCGACGAGGGTGCTGTCGTACTTGGCCTTGAGCGATGCCCGGTCGTCCGCCCACATCTTGGAGACCAGAGCGTTGGCGAGGTAGACCGCTTCGGCGCGATATTCGGAATCGTTGACGAAGCGCATGGCCTGCGCCTGCAGGCCCACGATACCCAGGATGCCCAGCGAAAAGATCAGGATGCCGATGAGCGCCTCGAGAAGATACGCGCCGCGCTGAGTGCGATGAAGAGGCGAGGTCGGATGCATGGCGTCGATGGCGGGCTTCGACTCAGGAGCACGCGCGCGGATCGGGCGCGAGGACCAAGGGGTCGCAAAGCTTGGTGCCGCTGTTGCCTGGAGCGCTGACGATGATATGCAGGTTGCGCGAGCCTGGGATGCTCGGATTGTTAATATTGACACCGGTGAGCGGATTGCTCGCATCGTCGTTGGCGACGACGCGACCGAGGCCGTTGAACGTGACCCGGGTCGCCCCACCGGGTTGCGTCGTGACAACGACCCGCGAGGCGCCTTCGGCCCACTGATACGATTGCGAGTTCGCGACCGCGAAATCACCCGCGTTCTCGTCGAAAACATAGACAGCCCAGCCTCCGCTGGTGGGTGTCGGGTCCAGCACGAACTTCGCCAGCTTGTTGGTCTTGATCGCGATGGTTTGCGCGAACCGGACGCCTGACAGCGTGTTCTCGGCAGCGTTCCGGATCTGCGAGTTGGCCATGAACTCGCCGTACATCGGCCCCGCAATGAGGATGAGAATGGCGAAGATCGACATCGCGATCAGCAGCTCGATCAAGGTGAATCCGCGTGCGCGCATGATCATGTCCGCATCTTCACCGTCAGCTGCAGGAGCCGTCCGGGCGCGTCGCCCAGCAGCCGGCATTGGTGTACTTTCCGCCGGGGCCGGTCGAAGTTTTCGCGTTGTTCTGATCGATCGTGTACAGAAATGCGGCGTCCATGCCCTCGGAAGGCTTGCCGGTCGCGGTGCCGCTGTAGGCCGAGGCCGATTCTCCTGGGCAATCGATGTCGAACGCTCTTACGCCCGGCGCCACTACGGGCTTGATCACTGCACAACCGCCGAGATAGGTGCGGTTGTCGAGGAAATACTGCTCGTATCGGTGTCGCACTTCGGACAGGGCCGACGTCGCCTCGATGATCTTGCCGCGCCTGACGTATTCGGCGTAGTTCGGAAGCGCGATGGCCGCGAGAATGGAGATGATGGCGACGACGATCATGACCTCGAGCATCGTGAATCCTCGAGCGAACGGCCGCCATCCGTGCAAATGGCCATACGGCGGAAACCTTGCCATGCGTCTTTCCCCTTTTTCAGGCAGTCGCATGGTATGTCGCCATTCTGCGACCCGCAATGCAAGCCGATTAGAGGTATTCGTGGCGGAACAAACGGTTAGCACTACTCGCGGAATGAACGCGATGGGGTGAACAGCGCGCGAGCGCGGTGCTTCAGCCGCACGCGTCTTTCGTCTTCTCGATCCTCAGGCGACCGCTGTTGGCGAGCACAACGTGCAGCGCTTTTTGTCCCGGCTTGCACACCACAAAGGTGCCCATTTGCAGCGCACCGTTGAGCAGGCGCGCGTGGCCGAGGCTTGTGTAGGAGACATAATCCTCGATCGGGCGGTTGCCACGCACGGTGATCTGGTTTCCCGCGGGTCCTTCCCGTCGCAGGACGGACTCGTTCGAATCGGGCTGTCCGTCGCGGTTTTCGTCGACGAAAACCAGCCACCCGGTCTCCCAGCCGCCATCGTCCGCGCACCGACGCCCATCGCGTGTCTTGCAGACGTTGACGCGGTAGCCGTGCTTGATCGCCTCGCTGCGGGCGAGCTCGAGCGTGTTGACGACGAAGTGCGCATGGTTGGCCAATTGCTGGGTGGCGATCCAGTCGCGGTAGGTCGGCGGGCCGATCGCAAGCAGCAACGCGAACACGACCAGCGCAGTCATGAGCTCGATCAGCGAAAAACCGCTTTCTCTGTACACCGCGCATCGATGGCGCATCACCGCGACTCCCGTCCGAGGCCGATGCTGGAAATCGTACTGGCGGACGCCGGGCGCTGCCTCCGACTGTCGATCTAACGCGTTGGTCTTATTGACAAAACCATGAGCAGTGGGGCACGGGAAATGAAATCCAGGTTGTTTCGCGATAGCCGGACCGCCTCAAGCCGCTCGAGTTGAGGCGTGAGATAATTTCATGCAACGTTATCGCGCACCGATCCCACCTTGAACGCCCCTGAACGTCCCCGCGCCAAGGCGAAGTTTGTCTGGGACGATCCCCTGCTGCTCGAAGCGCAGCTTGTCGAAGAGGAGCGCCTCGTTCGCAACACTGCGCGCGCGTACGCGCAGGCGAAGCTTCTCCCGCGCGTGACCGATGCGTTTCGGCACGAGCGGACGGACCCCGCGATCTTTCGGGAAATGGGCGATCTCGGGCTGCTCGGGGCGACGCTGCCGCCCGAGTTCGGCGGCGCGGGGTTGAGCTACGTCTGCTACGGGCTCATTGCCCGCGAAATCGAGCGCGTGGATTCGGGTTATCGCTCGATGATGAGCGTGCAAAGCTCGCTGGTGATGTATCCGATCTACACTTACGGCACCGACCTCCAGCGACAAAAATACCTGCCCAAGCTCGCCAGCGGCGAGTGGATCGGGTGCTTCGGCCTGACGGAGCCCGACCACGGCTCCGACCCCGGATCGATGATCACTCGTGCGCACTCGGTCGCCGGAGGCTACAGCGTCTCCGGCGCGAAGATGTGGATCTCAAATTCGCCGATCGCCGACGTGTTCGTCGTGTGGGCCAAGACCGACGACGGCGTCATCCGCGGCTTTATTATCGAGCGCGGCATGAAGGGCCTGTCGGCGCCCAAGATCGAAGGCAAGTTCAGCCTGCGTACATCGATCACGGGTGAAATCGTGATGGATGACGTTTTCGTTCCCGCCGAGAATCTGCTGCCGGGTGTCGAAGGGCTCAAAGGGCCGTTCGGCTGTCTCGACAACGCGCGTTACGGCATTGCCTGGGGGGCGCTCGGCGCTGCGGAGTTCTGTTGGCACGCGGCACGCCAGTACACGCTCGATCGCAAGCAGTTCGGGCGTCCGCTGGCGGCGAATCAGCTCATCCAGAAAAAGCTTGCCGACATGCAGACCGAGATCACGCTGGGTCTCCAGGGCTGCCTGCGCCTGGGCCGTCTGAAGGACGAAGGCAATGCGGCACCCGAGATCACGTCGATCATGAAGCGCAACTCGTGCGGCAAGGCGCTCGAGATCGCGCGCATGGCGCGCGACATGCACGGCGGGAACGGCATCGTCGACGAGTTTCACGTGATCCGTCACGTGCTCAACCTCGAAACCGTCAATACCTACTAGGGCACGCACGACGTTCACGCGCTGATTCTCGGTCGCGCGCAAACGGGCATTTCCGCGTTCAGCTGACGACTCGTAGAAATGCGTGGCGAGTCTCGGCCTCACCCCTTCCCCCCCTCCCGCGAGCGGGCGAGGGGGAATTTGGTGGTGCAAGTGGTTTTTACCTACTTGCGCAAGCCTCAGTAACGATGAAGCTGTACGGCTATTTTCGCTCGTCGGCGGCGTATCGGGTTCGCATCGCGTTGAACCTCAAGGGACTCGACTACGAGTACGTCCCGGTACATTTGACCGGGGGCGAACAGCGCACCGAGTCGTACCGCGCGCTCAACCCGCAGGGGCTCGTTCCGACGCTCATCGACGACTCGGCAAGCTTCACCCAGTCGCTGGCGATCATCGAGTACTTGAACGAGCGATTTCTCGACCCGCCGCTGCTCCCCGTCGGCGCCGAAGCGCGGGCGCGCGTGCGGGGGATCGCGCTGTCGATCGCTTGCGACATCCATCCCCTGAACAACCTGCGCGTGTTGCAGTACATCAAGGACACGCTCGGCGCGAGCGACGACGCCAAGAATGCATGGTACCGGCACTGGATCGACTTGGGTCTGGCAGCCCTTGAAGCCGAGCTCGCGGCGGCTTCCTGGGTCGGCTCGTTTTGCTATGGCGACAGGCCGACCATCGCCGACATTTGTCTCGTGCCACAGCTCGCCAACGCGCGCCGCTTTGCGATACCGCTCGACGCGTATCCGACGCTGCTCTCCATCGACGCAAATTGCCAACAGGTCGACGCATTTTCCAACGCTGCGCCGGCACGCCAGCCCGACGCTCGCTGACCCGTCCGCGTCACTAACGAAGCGCGATCCAAGGAATCGTCATTGTTCGAGCTCCAGGAAACGCCACGATGAGCTACGTTTTCAGCGCATGGAATATTCCATCGGTTCCCGTCGACGGCTCATCTGCCGTCTTTCCGGTGCGGCACGTCTACTGCGTGGGCCGAAACTACGCGGAGCACGCCAAGGAAATGGGCGGGGATGCGTCGAAAGAGCCGCCGTTCTTTTTCACCAAGCCCGCCGACGCCGTCGTTCCCGCGGTACCCCCCGCCGTCGCCGCGATTCGCTATCCCTCGGCGACCAAGAACTATCAACATGAGGTCGAGCTCGTCGTCGCCATCGGCGGCCGCGGAGCCGATGTCGCGCCTGAGCGCGCGAACGAGCTGGTCTACGGCTACGCCGTGGGGCTGGACATGACGAGGCGCGATCTCCAAAATGCGATGCGCGAGATCAAGCGGCCGTGGGACATCGGCAAATCCTTTGCGCAAGCGGCGCCGATCGGTCCCGTCCACCCCGTGACTCGCGTAGGCTATCTCGATCGAGGCCGGATCTCGGTCGAGGTCAACGGCGCGATCAGGCAGCAGGGCGACCTCTCGGACATGATCTGGGACGTGCCACACGTCCTGCACTTTCTGTCGCGATACTACGAGTTGCTTCCGGGCGACTTGATTTTCACCGGGACGCCCTCGGGAGTGGCAGCCGTTGTACCCGGTGACACGCTGGTGGCGCGCATCGAATCGCTGGGAGAGCTTCGCGTGCGCATCGACGAGGCCTAAAGCGTGCTATCGACCGCGTTCGTCGAGCGCGAATACAACCTGCGCGCGGCCTTTCCCGACCATGCGGAGTGGTTTGCGCGCTGGGCCGCCGACAGCGAAAAGGCTCGGGCTAGCGCCGACTGCCGGCTCGACATGCGGTATGGCAGCGGGCCGAAGCAGACGATCGATCTTTTTCCTGCCGCCGAACCACTCGGCGCATTGGTTTTTTTTCACGGCGGCTACTGGCGCGCGCTGGACAAATCTGAACACTCGTTTGTTGCGCCGGAGCTCGTCGATCGGGGAGTCGGCGTTGCCGTCGTCAATTACGATCTTTGCCCCGAGGTCAGCATCGCACGCATCGTGGAGCAGTGTCGCGAGGCGGTGGTGTGGCTGCACCGCCACGGCGATCGACACGGCATCCCCTCGCGTCGCGTCGTCGTGGCCGGGCATTCCGCTGGCGGCCACCTGACGGCGATGATGTTTGCCACCGATTGGTCCCGCTATGGATTGGCGCCAGACGTTATCGCGGGCGGTTTGGCGGTAAGCGGAATCTTCGATTTGGAGCCGCTGGTACAGGTCACGTTCAACGTCGATTTGCGGCTGGACAGCAGCCGGGCGCACGCGGTCAGCCCGATTCACATCGCGCCTCGCGCGCAAGCGCCACTTGTGCTGGCGGCCGGCGCCGACGAGACCGACGAGTTCATTCGTCAGACCTGGCTCTTGTGGGAGCGGTGGCCGGAGTGTCATCCGCACGCAATGCGAGGGCCGCTGTTCGTCGCGGGAAGGCATCATTTCAGCGTGCTCGGCGATCTTGCCTCCCCGAGGAGCGATCTTTTCGCGGCGACGATGAGCCTGTTCCAGGAATTGTGACGCGGGCTGACCGTGATTCGCCTTTTTCGCGGCGCGGATCGCCATGCTCGACGTATAATGGCGCATAAGATTCCGCGACCTTTAACGCTATGACGCCACCCCGCCTGACCGCGATCGGAAGGTCGGATGAATCGCGCTCGCCGGCAATCAGCCCGACATCCGAGATCATCGCCGAGCTCAAAGCCGCCCGCATGGTCATCCTCGTCGACGAGGAAGATCGTGAAAACGAGGGCGATCTTGTAGTTGCGGCGGACGTCGTGACTCCGGAGATCGTCAATTTCATGGCGCGATTCGGGCGCGGGCTGATCTGCATGCCGATCACCGAGGAGCGCGCCAGCCAGCTCAAGCTCACGCCCATGGCTCCCGTGAATCGCTCGGTTCACGGGACGAACTTCACCGTCTCGATCGAAGCCGCCTGATTGCCTTCGCGCAAAAACACTCGCTCAAGATCGGTGCCATCGCCGATTTGATTCACTATCGCAGCCGCACTGAACGGCTCATCGAGCGCGTCGGCGAGCGCCCTATCCGAACGGCGGCGGGTTTGTTCAGGCTCGTGACCTTTCGCGACAAGCTGACCGACGCGACGCACCTTGCTCTCGTGCACGGCGAGATTTCAGCTGATCGCGAAACGCTGGTGCGCGTGCACGAGCCGGTTTCGGTCATCGATCTGCTCGATTGCGCGAGTCGGACGCATTCGTGGACGATCGCCGGCGCGCTCGAACGAATCGCGCGCAGCGAGCGCGGCGTGCTGCTGCTCCTGCATCGCCCCGAGACGGCGCAGGAGCTGCGCCACCGCGCGGTCACCGAAGCGTCTCGGGCCGAGACGAAAATGGACCTGCGCAACTACGGCATCGGCGCGCAGATCCTGCGCGATCTCGATGTCGGCAGAATGCGAGTGCTCGCGCGACCGCGAAAGATGCCGAGCATGGCAGGCTTCGACCTGGAAGTGACCGGCTACGAAGAAACGCCTCCTGCGGGCTGCTCGACGCGCGCGTAGCGAGGATCCGAATACGAATCCGGCCGCAGCCGCCTCGGTGCGCGACCCGCTCATCATGACCATACGGAGGATCGCAGCCCAAGCCCGCGCTTCACACATGCGCGTGGGTATCGTCGTGTCGCGCTTCAACGCTGCGATCGGGGACACCCTGCTCGAAAGCGCATTGCAGGCGCTGAACCGAGCGGGCGTTCCCGATTCGTCAATTACGGTGGCCAGCGTTCCGGGCGCGCTCGAGGCGCCGCTCGCACTGCAGCGCATGGCGCAGACCGGCGAATACGATGCGCTCGTCGCGCTCGGCGCGGTGATTCGCGGCGAAACATATCACTTCGAAGTTGTCGCGAACGAGTCGGCTGCGGGCATGGCTAGCGTGCAGCTCGAGTTCGGCATTCCCATCGGTAACGGAATCTTGACCACCGAAACCGAGGAGCAGGCGCGCTCACGCTCGGAAGCGGCTCTTGCCGCGCTGGAAATGGCGAATCTGATGGACGCAATCGATGAAGACTAGCGCACGCCGCCGCGCCCGCGAATTCGCGCTTCAGGGCTTGTACCAGTGGTTGCTCTCGAGAACGGAGCCCGCGACGATTCGTGCCCAGCTCGCGGAAGCGCCCGCATTCGCAAAATGCGACCGCGCGTTCTTCGATCGACTGTGGAACGGCGTGACCGGCGAATGGCCGACGCTGGTGGACGCCTTTGCGCCTTATCTCGATCGTGCGCCCTCGGAGCTGTCTCCTGTCGAAAAGGCGATCCTCGTCATCGGCGCCTTCGAGATCGTGTGTCAACCCGATGTCCCCTACCGCGTCGCGATCAACGAAGCGGTCGAGCTCGCCAAGGCCTACGGCGGGACTGACGGGCACCGCTACGTCAATGCCGTGCTCGACAAGCTGGCCACGGCGGCGCGCGAGCCCGAAAACACTCCGAGCCGGGTCGCGCTCTAGCGCCACGGCGCGAAAGAGCGATCGCGACCGAGACTCGCCTGGGCTGCATGGCGGCGCTTTCCGAATTCGATGTCATCGATCGTTACTTTCGGCGTCCAGCCAAGTCGGCGATTCTCGGCGTAGGCGACGACGCGGCGCTGGTCTCGCCTGCGCGAGGATGCGAGCTCGCGATCTCGGTCGACATGCTGGTCGAGGGACGCCACTTCGACGCCGGCGTCGATCCCGAGTCGCTGGGGCACAAGACGCTCGCGGTCAATCTGTCCGACATGGCGGCGATGGCAGCGAAGCCAAGGTGGGCACTGCTCGCGGGCGCTTTGCCGCGCGCAGACGCCGCATGGCTCGAATCGTTCGCGCGCGGATTTTTTGCCCTGGCCGACGTGCACGGCGTCGAGCTCATCGGGGGTGACACGACGCGCGGACCGCTCAATCTCTGCGTCACGATCCTCGGAGAAATTCCAGCGGGCAGCGCGCTTCGTCGTGCCGGCGCCCGTCCTGGGGATTCGATCTGGGTGACGGGGCGTCTGGGCGACGCCGCGCTCGCGCTTGCGCATCGGCGCGGGGATGTCAAACTCGACAAGGACGAGCTCGAGGCTTCCTTGCGCGCGTTGATGCGGCCCGAGCCGCGCGTGGATTTCGCGCTGCGTCTGCGCGGGGTCGCCACCTCGGCGATCGACGTCTCGGACGGGCTCGCCGGGGACCTGCAACATCTCTTGCGCGCATCGGGGGTCGGCGCGAGGATCGATATCGCTTCGCTGCCGCGGTCGGCGGCGCTCGAGCGTCTTCTGGGAGGCGGTGCCCGTCGAGCGGCATTGCAATGCCTGCTCGCAGGCGGCGACGACTATGAGCTGTGCTTCACGGCGGCTCCGGAAAATGACCGTGCCATCGCCGAGCGGGCCCGGGCGACGGGCGTTTCCGCGGCGCGCATCGGAACGATCATCGAAGGCTCCGGGCTGATCCTGCGCGACGAGCGCGGGATCGCGCTATCGCCACCGCCCGGCTTCGATCATTTCGCCGTTTGATTGCGAACGTGAAGCAAGCGCCAACGCTGCGCTTCTTGTTTTCGCATCCCGCGCACTTCCTCGCGCTGGGATTCGGCGCCGGGCTTTCGCCCTTCGCTCCCGGAACTGTGGGGACGCTGGTCGCGCTGCCGATCGCCGCCTTGCTGCGTGCTGCGACGGGCGACGCCGGCTATATCGTTTTCGTCGCGCTTGCGTTCGCGATCGGAGTGTGGGCGGCGCAGCGCACGGGACGCGATCTCGGAGTCGCCGACCACGGCGCCATCGTATGGGACGAAGTCGTCGCGTTCCTCGTGGTCCTGTTCTTCGCGGGGGCTGATCCCGTCCGTCAAGCATTCGCATTCCTGCTCTTCCGAGTGTTCGACATCGCCAAGCCGCCTCCCGCTAACATCATCGACCGCGAGTGGCACAACGGCTTCGGCGTGATGGCCGACGATCTGGTGGCGGCATTCTATGCGCTGCTCGTATTCGCGTTATGGCAGCGGATCTTCGCTTGAACGCCTTCTTGAAAGACGACGACGTGCGGCGGCTCGAGGAGCGTGCGTTGAACGCTTCGGGCGCGTTTCAGTCGCTCGTCTACGACGGTTGGCTTCTGGGCTATCGCCGTGGACCGACCAAGCGTTTGCGCTGTGTGAATCCGTTCTATCCATCGGCACTGCCATTGGCCGAAAAGCTAGCCTACTGCATCGCATTCTACGAAGGCGCGGGCCTGCCGGCGGTCTTTCGCTTGCTGCCCTTCTCGCAACCGCCGGAGCTCGATTCCTATTTGGGGGCGATGGGTTGGGCGAGTTTCGAGCGCACGCTCGTGTTACATGCGGCCGTGAATGAAACCGCGCAGGCACTCTCAGCCGCCGACGGCGTCGATATCGTATCGGCCGTCGAGCTGGCACACGCGACCGTGGATCTGCTCAAGATCGAATCCGATGCAGTCGCGCAGATCGTGCAGCGCGCCAAGACGTATCCGCTGCCGCACGCGGGCGCGATTATCCGCCGTGACGACGAGGTCGTCGCCTGCGGCCTGCTCAAGCTCGAGGGGGATCATGCGGGCCTGTTCGCCGTCAACACTGCGAGCGCGCTTCGTGGGCAAGGTCTCGGCCGGGCCATCGTGAGCGCACTGCTAAACGAAGCGTCGCGACGCGGGGCGCGTACCGCGTATCTTCAGGTGACCGCGGACAACGTTGCGGCGCTCGCCCTCTACCGCCATTTCGGCTTCTCGACGGCGTACGATTACTGGTACCGCGCTCGGGACGGCGAGCGGCGTTGACGGAAGATGCGACGCGACGAAACTACCCATGCGCTCGCGGCGGCGCTGGGCCAGGCCGCGATGCGAGCCCATGCGCGCATCACAACCGCTGAATCGTGCACGGGCGGATTGCTGGCCGGCGCGATGACCGCGATCCCCGGAAGCTCGGAATGGTTCGAGCGCGGTTTTGTGACGTATTCGAACGAAGCCAAGATCGAGCAGGTGCGCGTGCCCGCGAGTACGATCATCCGCTCCGGCGCGGTGAGCGAAGAAACGGTGCGCGCGATGGCGGAGGGCGCGCTCGCGGCGAGCCGGGCGCAGTGGGCGGTCGCAGTCACGGGAATCGCGGGACCTGCGGGCGGGAGCGAGCAGAAGCCGGTCGGGACGGTCTGGTTCGCTTGGGCGCGGGCGGGACAAACCGACACGGCCCGGCATCAGCTCGAAGGCGATCGTGCTGCAGTGCGGGAGGCATCCGTTCGGATCGCGCTCGAAGGACTGATCGACCGCATGGCCTAGGCCTTCCGATAGTGACATCGAACGATCGTTCTATGCCATAATGACCTCATCTGAATGCACGATAACGGACGCTTCCATGGGCAATACGGGCTTGGGCAAATCGAACGGAATGAATGCGATGGACGACAACAAGAGCAAGGCGCTGAGCGCTGCCTTGGCGCAGATCGAGAAGCAATTCGGCAAGGGCTCGATCATGAAGATGGGAGAGGCGCAGGTTCAAAACGACCTGCAGGTCGTCTCCACGGGATCGCTGGGGCTCGACATCGCGCTAGGCGTCGGCGGCCTGCCGCGCGGCCGAGTGGTCGAGGTTTACGGCCCGGAAGCGTCGGGCAAGACGACCCTGGCCCTTCAAGTCGTGGCGCAGGTGCAAAAGGCGGGCGGTGTCGCCGCGTACATCGACGCCGAAAACGCGCTCGATCCGGTCTATGCAGGCAAGCTGGGCGTCAACGTCGGCGAGATGCTGATCTCGCAACCCGATACCGGCGAGCAGGGCCTGGAAATCGCCGACATGCTTGTCCGCTCGGGCGGAGTCGACGTGATCGTCATCGATTCCGTCGCCGCACTTGTCCCCAAGGCGGAAATCGAGGGTGAGATGGGCGATCAGCTTCCCGGCCTGCAGGCGCGCTTGATGAGCCAGGCGCTGCGCAAGCTGACGTCGAACATCAAGCGCGCCAATGTGCTCGTGATTTTCATCAACCAGATCCGGATGAAGATCGGCGTGATGTTCGGCAACCCGGAGACGACAACGGGCGGCAACGCGCTCAAGTTTTACGCCTCGGTGCGTCTGGATATCCGCCGCATCGGCTCGATCAAGAAGGGCGAGGAAGTGATCGGCAACGAGACGCGCGTCAAGGTCGTCAAGAACAAGATCGCGCCGCCGTTCCGCGAAGCGCTTTTCGACATTCTCTACGGCGAGGGAATTTCGCGCGAGGGTGAGATCATCGAGCTTGGCGTCGCGCATAACATTATCGAGAAATCTGGCGCGTGGTACGCGTACAACGGCGACAAGATCGGCCAGGGTAAGGACAACACGCGCGACTGGCTGAGGGAGCACTCCGATATCGCGGCCGAGATCGAGAATAAGATTCGCGGCGTGGTGGGCGTGCCGGTCGCGTCGGCGCGAGCGACCGTCGACGAAGCCTAATCGAGGCTTGGCCACCCGCACGCTCAAATCGCAGGCGATAACGCTGCTCGCGCGGCGTGATTACGCGCGAAGCGAGCTCGAGGAGCGGCTTGCCGCAAAAGGCGCGGACCGCGCCGAACTCTCCCGCACGCTGGATGAGCTCGCAGCGCTGGGTTATTTGTCCGACCAGCGCTATGCGCGCTCGGTCGCGAAGCAGAAGGCCGGGCGCTACAGCCGTCGAAGCATCGCCGGCGTGCTTAAAGCAAGGGGCGTGGACGGTGAGGCTATTGCCTCGGCGGTGGCCGAAGCGTGCACCGACGACGAAGCCGCGCTGCTCGCGCTGTGGCGGCGGCGTTTCGGACGCGCCCCCGCCGACGAGCGCGACAAGGCGCGCCAGGTGCGTTTTCTTCAGTCGCGCGGCTTCGCGCTCTCCGCGATCCTCAAGCTGCTGCGGACGGCGCGAAGCGAAGGCTGATCCACCTAGGTCGTGCTAAGATATTGAATTTGCAGCTTCTCCGGTCTGCGCGGTCGCTCAAACCACCGCAAAGGCCTGCATCCCAAGCCATGAAATCCGCCGAAATCCGCCAGAGCTTCCTCGACTACTTCGCCACGAACGGGCACACCATCGTCCCTTCGGCGCCGCTTGTCCCTGCGAACGATCCGACGCTGTTGTTCACGAACAGCGGCATGGTGCAGTTCAAGGATGTATTTCTGGGCGTGGAAAAGCGCGATTACGTACGCGCGGCTGATGTTCAGCGGTGCCTGCGCGCGGGCGGCAAACACAACGATCTCGAGAACGTCGGCTACACCGCGCGCCACCACACGTTTTTCGAGATGCTCGGCAACTGGTCGTTCGGCGACTATTTCAAGCGCGAAGCCATCTGCTACGCGTGGGAGCTCCTCACGGGCGTATATGAACTCGCTCCGGAAAAACTTTGGATCACCGTCTACCAGACTGACGACGAAGCCTATGACGTATGGGCCAAAGACATCCGCCTGCCTTCCAACCGTATCGTGCGCATTGGTGACAACAAGGGCGCGCCGTTCGCTTCCGACAATTTCTGGCAGATGGCCGACACGGGCCCGTGCGGTCCATGCAGCGAGATCTTCTACGATCATGGACCCGGCATTCCCGGCGGGCCTCCCGGATCTCCCGACGCCGAAAGCGACCGCTTCGTCGAAATCTGGAATCTTGTCTTCATGCAGTTCAATCGCGACGACAAGGGCGCGATGACGCCGTTGCCCAAGCCCTGCGTCGATACCGGAATGGGGCTCGAGCGCCTCGCCGCGGTGCTGCAAGACGTGCACAGCAACTACGACATCGATTTGTTCCGCGATCTGATTGCGGCGGCCGCGTACGCCACTGGCGCTCGAGACCGTTCTTCCCCGTCGCTCAGGGTCATCGCCGATCACATTCGTGCCTGCGCCTTCCTCGTCGTCGACGGTGTCATCCCGAGCAACGAGGGACGCGGCTACGTGCTTCGACGCATCATCCGTCGCGCCATCCGTCACGGATACAAGCTCGGCCACACGCAGCCTTTTTTCCACTCACTGGTGCCGGAGTTGTCGAGACTCATGGGCGATGCCTATCCCGAGCTTCCCCTGAAACAGCGTAACGTGATGCAAGTCCTCAAGGCGGAGGAAGAGCGCTTCGCGGAAACGCTCGAGCACGGCATGAAGGTGCTCGAGCATGCGCTGGCCGAGGTCCAGAGGAAGGGCTCAAGAGTCCTTCCGGGGCAGACGGCTTTCACGCTGTACGACACGTTTGGGTTCCCGCTCGACCTCACCGCCGATGTCGCTCGCGAGCGCGGCTTTTCGGTCGATCAGGCGGGATTCGATGCGGCGATGACGAAGCAGCGCGAGCGCGCCCGCGCGGCATCGACGTTCAAGGCGGGCGAGAGCCTCGCGTATTCGGGGGCGAGGACGGCGTTTCGCGGCTACGACACGCTTTCCGATGAAGGCCGCGTGACCGCACTGTATCGCGATGGCAGCCCTGTCGATGCCTTGAGCAGCGGACAAAGCGGCGTCGTGGTGCTCGACCGCACGCCTTTTTATGCCGAGTCCGGCGGCCAGGTCGGTGACCGCGGAGAGTTGAGCAAGGGCGGGGCATGCATGACGCTTTTTGCGGTGCACGACACGCAGAAGATTCAACCGGACGTGTTCGGTCACCATGGCGAAGTCAAGACCGGAGAGCTGCGCGTCGGCGACGTCGTTGCCGCACACGTCGATCCCCACGCGCGAACCCGCGCGGCCTGGAACCACTCCGCCACGCACCTCATGCACGCGGCGCTGCGCAAGGTGCTGGGCGACCACGTACAGCAGAAGGGCTCGCTCGTCGATCCCGACCGCACGCGCTTCGATTTTTCGCATCCGCAGGCGATGACGCGGGAAGAAATCCGAACCGTGGAAGCGCTGGTCAACCGCGCCATCCGGGCGAATTACCCCGTCGAGGCGACCGTCATGAAGTTCGACGATGCGATCAAATCGGGAGCCGTGGCGCTATTCGGAGAAAAATACGGTGAAAGTGTTCGCGTTCTGCGCATGGGCGATTTTTCGACCGAGCTCTGCGGCGGCACCCACGTGCAGCGCACGGGTGACATCGGTTTTTTCAAGATCGTGTCGGAATCCGGCGTCGCCGCGGGCATACGGCGCGTCGAAGCGGTCACCGGCGAAGGCGCGCTCGCCTACACCCATGAGCTCGAGGCACGCATGAGCGAAGCCGCCGACGCGCTGAAGACGCCTCCCGGCGAGGTTGCCGCAAAGATTCGGCAACTCCTCGACAATGCAAAGTCGCTCGAAAAGGAGCTCGCGCGGGCCAAGGGCAAGCTCGCGTCGAGCCGCGGCGGCGATCTCGCCTCGGAGGCGATCGAGGTCAACGGCGCGCGTGTGCTCGCGGCGACGATCGAGGGCGCGGACGCGAAGACGCTGCGCGACACCCTCGACAGGCTCAAGGAAAAGCTCAAGTCAGCCGCGATCGTGCTCGGGTCGACCGACGGCGCCAAGGTGACATTGATCGCCGGCGTCACGGCGGACCTGACATCAAAGATCAAGGCGGGCGACCTGGTCAATCATGTCGCCACGCAGGTCGGTGGGAAAGGCGGCGGCCGCGCAGACATGGCGCAGGCTGGTGGAACCAATCCCGCGGGCCTGCCCGCGGCGCTTGCCAGCGTGAAAAGCTGGGTTGAGCAGCGGCTCTAACGGAACGAGGGTTGGATGGCACTGCGCGCCGGAGCGACGCTCGACAAATTCCTGGATCGGGGCAAAGGCAAGTTGCCGGGACTGATCGGCGTGCGCTTTACCGCCGTCGCCGAGAACAGGATCGATGCCGAGCTCGACATCCGCCCGGAGCTGATGGCGCCCAACGGGTTTTTGCACGCGGCGTCGATCATCGCGCTTGCCGATACCGCCTGCGGCTACGGCTGTCTCGCGCACCTGCCGCCAGGCGCGGAGAATTTCACCACCCTCGAGCTCAAGATCAATTTTCTCGGCACGGCACGCGAGGGAACGATCAGCTGCATCGCGTCGCCGTCTCACCTCGGCAACACGACGCAGGTTTGGGATGCGGTGGTCAGCGCTAGCGACAGCGGCAGGAAAGTCGCGCTCTTCCGTTGCACGCAGCTCGTTCTCTGGCCGCGTGCGGCGTGACGGCGCGGATGGAGCGTCGATGGCACTGCCCGCCGGAGCCCGGGTGGCAAACGCGACATGGCGCCTAACCGTTTGTTCCGTCTCGAATACCTCTAATCGGCCAAGCGCCTGCCCGACCTCCCGGACCCCTATGATGGCGTCCTATGCGCGGATGGCCGGATTTTCGGTCCCGGCAAACCCCTTCCAACCACTGCGAAGACGCTTCGATCATGAAAAATGGAATCCTGAAGTACGCCGCCGCCCTGGTGGCCGCCGTGACTTTGCTGGGAGGCGCGACCCTTGCGCGGGCCCAGGGCATCACCTCCGAGCAGGCGCAGCAGATCCTCGACGAGCTCAAGGCGATACGCAAGACGCTCGAACAGCGTCCGGCCGCACCCGCGCCCATGCCGGGACAGGGCCAGGCGCAGCCGCAAAGCGACAAGGTGAGCATGGCTTTCACCGCCGGCGGATTCTCCGTGGGCAAGGAAGATGCGCCGCTGGTGCTCGTGGAGTACACCGACTATCAGTGCCCGTTCTGCCAGCGATTCCACAACGATTCGTACGCGCAAATCAAGGCCAATTACATCGACACGGGCAAGGTGCGCTATGTGAGCCGCGACTTTCCGCTTTCCTTCCACGAGAATGCGCAGCGCAGCGCCGTAGCGGCGCGGTGCGCTGGGGAACAAGGCAAGTTCTGGGAGCTGCGGCACGTCATGATCGTCAATGCGAGCCAGCTGCAGCCCGACAAGATCCTGGGCTACGCGCAGAATGCGTCGCTGGACGTTCCCAAGTTCAAGACCTGCTTCGAATCCGACAAGTATCGCGCGGCGATCGACAAGGATGTCGCGGAAGGTCAGGCGGCCGGAGTGAACGGCACCCCGTCCTTCGTGCTCGGGCGCGTGGAGAACGGCAAGCTCGAAGGCGTGCGTCTGGTCGGCGCGATGCCGTATCAACAGTTCGACGCCAAGATCCAGGAGATGCTGGCGCAAAAGAAGTAAGGCTCGCCGCCGCGCTCGGAGCGGCGACGACGGCCGGAACGCTCGCATCCCGCGCGACGCTCCGGCCGTTTGCTTTTGAGAAGCGCCGGGGAGGCGCTGCGATCACGCACGCGCGACGGCTGATCGCCTGAGCGGCCATGCGCTTGCTGTTGCTCGCATTTGCGCTCGGCGTCATCGCCCTGCAGCAGCAGCCGGCGCTACCCGCCCGCGCGGGAGCGTTCTGGGCGCTCGCACCCGTTCTGGCGGCGGTCGTGCCGATCCTATGGGCCGAGCGCCTTCGTGGGGTTCGACACCCGGCCCGCTTGTGGGCGGCATGGCTGTCCGCCGCTCTTGCGGTCGCACTGCTGGCTTTTTTCTATGCTGGATGGCGCGCGGAGGTGCGCCTTGCCGACGAGCTCCCGGCCGCGTGGGAAGGCCGCGATATTCGCCTGGTCGGCGTCGTCGACGAGTTGCCCCAGCCGGTCGAGCGCGGCATTCGCTTTGGGTTCTTGGTTGAGCGCACGCTCACCCCGGACGCGGTCGTGCCGACCCGCATCTCTCTAGCCTGGTACGGCGACTGGCAGCGCGGCGGCGACGTCGAGCCGGTCCCCGAGGTTCACTCCGGAGAGCGCTGGGACATCGTCGCCCGCTTGAAACGGCCGCATGGGACCGTCAACCCGCACGGCTTCGACGTCGAAGCATGGCTGCTCGAAAACGAGCTTCGCGCCACCGGCTACGTGCGCAAAGACGACGGCAACCGGAGAATCGATGCATTCGCCGGAAGACCCGACGACTATGTTTCGGCTGCGCGCGAGTCGATCCGAAACCGCATTCTCGCGGCACTGCATGATCGACCTTATGCAGGCGTGATCGCAGCGCTTGCCATCGGCGACGAGCGAGCGATCCCCAACGAGCAGTGGCAGCTCTTCAACCGCACCGGAATCGGCCATCTCATCAGCATTTCCGGCCTGCATGTCACCTTTTTCGCCGCGCTGATAGGTGCAGTGGTGCTGTGGCTGTGGAAAAGAAGCCACGCTTTGACTATTCGTCTTCCCGCGCGCAAGGCTGCGGCGGTGGCAGGGGTCCTCGCTGCATTCTGCTACGTGCTGCTCGCCGGATTCCAGGTGCCCGCGCAGCGCACCTTGTACATGCTGACGGTTGCCGCGATCGGGCTTTGGCTGGGGCGGCCGGGCACCGCTTCGGTCGTTTGGCTCTGGGCACTCGCGGTGGTCCTGGCCTGGGACCCGTGGGCGACGCTCACGCCCGGATTCTGGCTCTCGTTTGGCGCGGTGGGGCTGTTGCTCTACATCGGTGTCGGCCGGGTCGGAAGAATGCCGGCTTGGAATTCCGCGCTGCGCGCCCAGGCCGCGATCACGGTTGGCCTGATCCCGCTGATGCTCGTGCTGTTCCAGCAGGTGTCGGTTGTTTCTCCGCTTGCCAACGCGGTTGCAATTCCGGTGGTCACCTTTCTCGTTGTGCCGCTTGCGCTGGCTTCGATCGCGCTTCCCTGGGACATCCTTCTGCTCGCGGCGCATCAGGTCTTTGCTGGAGTTGCATGGTTGCTTCAGATCCTGAGCGAATTGCCCTCCGCGGTTTGGCAGCAACACGCGCCCTCCGTCCTGGCCGCGGCACTCGGAACACTCGGCATCCTCTGGCTCCTCGCGCCGCGCGGCGTTCCGGGTCGCGTGTTCGGGCTGATCTGGCTGGCGCCGCTTTTTCTCCTCGCGCCGCTGCTGCCGCCGCCGGGCGCGTTCCGCATGACGATCCTCGATGTCGGGCAGGGTCTGTCCGTCCTCGTTCAGACTCACGCTCACGCCTTGCTCTACGACACGGGTCCGCGCTACACCCAAAGTGCGGACGCCGGCAATCGCATCATCGCGCCCATGTTGCGCGCGCTCGGCGTGGCGCGTCTCGACGGACTCGTCGTCAGCCATCAGGACAGCGATCACAGCGGCGGAACGCTGTCGTTGCTGCAGACGGTTCCCGTCGACTGGTTTGCGTCCTCTCTTGCCGACGACAATGCGATCGTTCGCGCGCGCACGCTTCGCGGTGAGACGGCGGCGCGATGCGTCGCGGGAACGCGTTGGAGCTGGGACGGCGTCGATTTTTCGGTGCTGCATCCGGTCCCGGCAAACTACGCCAATCCCAAGCTCAAGACGAACGATCTGTCGTGCGTGGTTCGCGTCAGCAACGCCGCGGGCAGCGCTTTGCTCACCGGAGATATCGAGGCGCGCACCGAAGCGGATTTGATACGCCGCGATCCCACGTCGCTGCGTGCCGACGTGCTCGTCGTCCCACACCACGGAAGCCGAACTTCGTCGACGCCGGGATTCATTGCGGCCGTGCAGCCTGAAATGGCCGCATTCACGCCGGGATATCGCAACCGCTTCGGTCATCCGAGGCAGGAAATCGTGGAGCGCTATTCCGCCGCGGGCGTGCGCGGATTTCGTACCGACTACGACGGCGCGTTGACCTTTACTTTCGCACACGGCGCGTCGCGCGAGCCGCGGCTTGAGCGCGAGCACGATCGGCACTATTGGCGCGAGGCTCCGCGGCGCGAAGTGCTGCCATCGCTCGATTAGGTTCTTCGGTGCTGCCATGGGCGATGCCTGCACCAAGGCGCGTGCCCTAGAATGCCTACATGAATAATCGAGTTGCCGGGCTGCCAGACAGCGATCTCCACCACGCTAATTCGCGCTGCAATTTCCTTTGCAGCGTTTGCCTCATGCTCCTCGCGGTGTCGCCGCTGATTGGCCGCGCGCAACAAGGCTCACCCGCGTGGACGCGCGAACTGAAGCTCTCCACGGCGCTCGGGTCCGCTTATCCGCTGGGCAAGGCGGGCGAGCTTTGGGCATCGCTGATACGCGATCGATCCGGCGGACGGCTCGCGGTCAAACACTTTCCCGGCGCGATGCTCGCGCGGCGCGACCCGGCGCGTGAGTTCGGCGCGCTCAGCGATGGTGCGTTCGAGCTGGCGGTCGGGTCTGCACACGCGTGGGCGTCGCAGATCCCGGCGCTCAGTCTTTTTGCGTTGCCGTGGATCGCCCGGAATGACGCGGCACTTGACGCGCTTATCGCCGACACGGAGGTGCGCGGTACGCTTGCCGGCAGTCTCGAGCGATCAGGCGTCGTGGCAGTCGATTGGGCCGCCAATGGTTTTCTCGAGCTTGCAACGCGGCTGCCAGTGCACAAGCCTGCCGACCTCGATCGATCGCGCATCCGCACGTCCTCATTGCCGCTCATCGACGACACCATGATCGCGCTCGGTGCCGTGCCCAATGCGTTGAGCGCTGAAGCCGCGCGAACGGCGATCGCCAAGGCGGAGCTCGACGGCCAGTTGACAAGTGTCGCCGCCTACGCCGCCTCTAGATCGTACGCGAGCGGACTGCCGCATCTGCTGCTCTGGGGAGCTCACGCTGACGCGATGGTGTTTGCCGTCAACGCGAGCGCATGGCGTGCCTTGAGCGAGGCCGAGCGCGAAATCGTCCAGGCCGCCGCGCGGGACGCAGCGCGGCAGGCCCTTGCCTTGACGCGACGCCTCGCAGGAGACGCTGCGCTGAAGGAGCTCGCAAAGCAGGGCGCCGACATTCACCGTCTCACGCCGGCGGGAAAAGATGCTTACCGCGCCGCTGCCCAGCCGGTTTACGACAGATGGGCGAGCGTTGTCGGAATCGACTTGGTGCGTAGCGGCGAAGCTGCCGTGGCGGCGCCCAACGCAACGCGGTGAAATGCGATCAGATGTAGCGCCCGAGGCGCACTGCGGTCTCGCCGCGCTTGGGCTTGCGCGTCGGCATCACCAGAATGCAATCGTCATGGGGAGTGCGGATCTCCGTTTCGCCATCCGCGGCATACACCGTTCCTGCCCGGCGGATCATCTCGAAGCCGTGCACCTGACGCACAAAGTGAAATTCGTCGGTCTCGATCGTGACCGTCGCCGTCACTTCGACGATGCGCTGGGGCGGCGGCGCGGCGGTGTCGAGGTGTCGATCGATCCAGCCTCGATCAAGGATGTCGAAGTGGCGTAGAAAGCGCAGGGTAACGTCCTTCGCGACCTTCGGCGCGCGCGCCTCCCAATGCTGCCCGCATTCGATCAGCAATGCGTTTCGCGGGTCGTCGGGATCGTCAAAAAACGCATAGTCGCGCAAGCGCGTACCCGCCGCGTGTCCGCGGTCGACGACGATATGCTCGGGGACCGCGACCGCGCGCGCGAGATCGATCCCCTTGCGCCGGCGGCCCGCCATCGCCAGCGGCACGCACGGCTCCGACATCGAATGCAGGTCGAGCAGGTAATCGGCGCGGTCGTAGAGCGGGCGAAGCTCGCGTGCGCGCGCGAGCTCGACGCTCTGGCGTGAGCTGTCGAGCACTTCCCGCGCCCACAAGCGGTTGAAATCATCGTCGAGGCAACGCGATGCGAAAGGGTCGCTGCGGTCGAAGCTAAGATATGCAGCGACGTTGGCGAAGACCAGCGAAAGCGTGCCTCGCGTCGGTTGCGGGTTTTCACCCAGCAGCCAGTCGAGCGCGATTGCGCCGCACACCTCGTTGCCGTGGGTCAGCGCCTGCACGATGACGTGCGGTCCCTCGCGCTCCGAGCGGAATGTCCACGCGTAAGCGATGCCGGCATTTCCGCGCGCGTACGGCGTCAGATCGGGAAATGCGACCTCGATGGAAGGGCGGATCGGAATGGCGGAGCCCGCAGCGGTGTTCGGAGTCACGGAGCCCGGGGACGGATCGGCGCCGGTCATGCGATGCAAATTCGCTCGCCCAGGCCGCGCATGAACGCTTCGCACGCGGCGAGCTGGTCGATTGTAATCCACTCGTTGGGCTGGTGTGCCTGCTCGATGTGCCCGGGTCCGCAAATGATCGTTGCGATGTTGGCGCCGTGAAAGAGCGCGGCCTCGGTGCCGAACGAGACCTTGGCGTATTCATGATGGCCGCTGCACGCGCATCCCAACTCGGCGATTTCGCTCCCGCCGTGCGTATCGAATCCGGGCATCGCGGACAGCGACTCGAATTCGATGTACGTCGCAGGGTCGATCGCGTGCATGTCGGGAAGGAGCGTGGCTGCAAAGCGCTTGACCTCGCCAAGCAACACGTCCGGATCGTCGAAAGGCAAATGGCGAAACTCGAAATCGAAGCCGCAGTCGCGTGGAACAATGTTGAGCGCGGTTCCTCCGCGGATCGTCCCGGTGTGCACTGTCGTATAGGGAACATCGTAGGCGGCTTCGAACGGCCCTCGGTCGCGGAAGCGGCGCGCCATCTGGGTGAGGAACGAAACGATCTCGCACGCGATCTGCACGGCGTTGACGCCGCGCGGCGTCAGTGCGGAATGTGCCTCGTGTCCGCGCACGCGGCAGCGGAAGCTCCGCTTTCCCTTGTGCCCGACGACGATCCGCATGCCGGTGGGTTCGCCGATGATGCAGCCCGCGGGCTTGATGTCGCGGCGATGGATATCGGCGATCAACCTGCGCACGCCGATGCAGCCGACCTCCTCGTCGTACGACAAGGCGAAATGCAGCGGCCTTGCGAGCCCTTTGCGCAGGAACTCGGGGACGAACGCGAGGCCGATCGCCGAAAAACTCTTCATGTCGGCGACACCCCGCCCGTAGAGCTTGTCGCCTTTCAGCGTCGCGATGAATGGATCGCTGTCCCAGGGCTGTCCGTCGACCGGTACGACGTCGGTGTGCCCCGAGAGAACGATCCCGTCCGTCATCACATTGCCGTTTCGGGCGGGTAGCGTCGCAAACAGATTTGCCTTGCGCCCGTCGTCGCTGGTGGTGAGTTGCGAATCGATGCCGTGCCCGGCGAGATACTCGCGCACCCAGTCGATCAATGCCATGTTCGAATCGCGGCTGGTCGTATCGAACCCGATCAGCGTGCGGATGATGTCCATGCCGAGGAGCTGGGGAGAAACCGGAGTTGCGACGGGAGCGCTCATGGCGGAGGATCGAGGAAGGGAACAGGATAGGAACCGCCGAAGTCTATGTCAAATGCGGCGCCCGATACAGGCCGCGCGCTATCCGGCATAGGCGGAGCTCATCGAATGTCACTGCTAATTGCGGCGTTTCTTGCATCGCTCGCCAACACGAGTGTGGCGGCGCAGTCGAATGCGCTTCCGCTCGAAACCATCAAGTTGCCGCCGGGATTCAGCATCGAGCTCCTCGCCCGCGTCGAAAACGCGCGCGGCATGGCGCTGGGCGCCCGCGGCACGCTATTCGTTGGATCGATGCAGGCGGGAAAGGTTTACGCGGTCCGCATGCGCCCGGATGCTCTCCCCGAAGTCACCACCATTGCGTCGGGGCTACGCTTGCCCGTAGGCGTCGCATTCCGCGACGGCGCGCTTTACGTGTCGGCCGTCGATCGCATCCTGCGCTTCGACGACATCGAGGGAAAACTGGCGCAACCGCCCGCACCTCACGTGGTGAGCGATCGTTTTCCCGGCGATACCCATCACGGCTGGAAGTTCATCGCCTTCGGTCCCGACGGGAAGCTCTACGTGCCCGTCGGCGCGCCTTGCAACATCTGCGAGCCGGATTCCAACCGCTACGCCATCATCATGCGCATGAACGCCGATGGATCGGGCGCGGAGGTCTACGCACGCGGGATCCGCAACTCGGTGGGCTTCGACTGGGACCCGAAGACGCACGATCTGTGGTTTACCGACAACGGCCGCGATTGGCTCGGCGACGACGCACCTCCCGACGAGCTCAATCATGCCCCGACGCCAGGATTGCATTTCGGGTACCCCTATTGCCACGGAGGCACAATCGCCGACCCCGAGTACGGGCACCGACGACCATGCAAGGATTTCGTCGCGCCCGCACAGAATCTGGGCCCGCATGTCGCCTCGCTCGGCATGCGCTTCTATACCGGGACGCAATTTCCGCCGGAATATCGAAACCAGATCTTCATCGCCGAACACGGCTCGTGGAATCGAAGCACCAAGATCGGGTATCGGATTTCGTTGGTACGCATCGAAAATGGCCGCGCCATCGCGTATGAGCCGTTCGCAAGCGGCTGGCTGCAGGGAGAAAAAGTCTGGGGCCGCCCAGCCGACGTGCTCGTCATGCCGGACGGCTCCTTGCTGGTCTCCGACGATTACGCCGGAGCGATCTACCGGATCAGCTACGCAATCAAACGCTAGCGGTACCAATAATGGTGATGATGCCGGTAGTAAACGTATGGCCGTGCGTAGACGTAGCGCGGCCCGTAATAAACCGGCGCGGCGTAAACGACTGGCGCGTCGTAATAAGTGACCGGCGGCGCGTAGACGACCGGCGGTGCGTAGTAGCGCGGGGTCGCGTAGCCGACCGCAAAGCCCGGAACACCGATAGCGATGCTGAACGAATCCCGTGCCGACGCCGTGGTAGCCACCGTTGCGCCTATGACAAGCGCAGCCGTTGCGGCGATTGTGGCGATCCGACGTTTCATATGACCTCCTTTAAGTCCCAAAGTCGCGAATGGGTGCGACATCCATCCAACGCGTGATAGACCGCGGGGTTGACAGCGAGTTTCCATGACGGAACAGGCAGTTACAATCGGTTACGTTTGGGATATGCTTTTCCCTGCGCCGCCGCAGGTAAATCGAAGGGATGCACCATGACCTGGAAGACCGTCGCCGCGATCTTGTTCGTCTTTGCGGCCTGGCCCACCGCGAGCGCAACCCCGGCGTCCGGTGCGGAGCTCACGATCGGCATCGGCGCCGATGTGACGGCGATCGATCCGCACTATCACAACCTCACGCCGAATAGCAATGTCGCAGCGCATATTTTTGACTACCTCGTCCTGCGCGACGAGCGCCAGAAACCGATCCCCGGGCTCGCGGAATCGTGGCGCAACGTCGACCCGTTGACGTGGGAGTTCAAGCTTCGCAAAGGCGTGAAGTTCCACGACGGAAGCGACTTTACGGCAGCCGACGTGGTGGCCTCCCTCGAGCGCGTCCCGGAGGTGCCCAACAGCCCTTCCCCATTCACCGCGTATACCAAGCAGATCAAGGAAACGACCGTGATCGATCCGTACACGATCCGCTTCCGGACCGCGGCCCCTTATCCGCTGATGCCCACGGACTTGACGCAGGTCGCAATCATTTCCCGCAAAGCCGCCAAGGCGTCGACTGAGGATTTCAACAGTGGCAGGGCCGCGATCGGCACCGGCCCGTACAAACTCGTCCGCTACGCCAAGGGGGACCGCATCGAGCTCGCGCGACACGAAGCGTACTGGGGCGGGACAACCCCCTGGGACAAGGTCACGCTACGTCTGCTTCCCAACGACGCCTCGCGCGTTGCCGCGCTCCTCGCGGGAGACGTCCAGGCGATCGAGTACGTTCCCACGTCCGACGTCGCCCGGATACGTGCCGATAAGCGGCTCAACGTCTATCGCATCATCGCCGATCGGCTGATCTATCTTCACATGGACAGCGATCGCGACCTTTCGCCGTACGTCACCGACAAGCAGGGCAAGCCTCTCGCGAAGAATCCGCTCAAGGATGCACGCGTCCGCAAAGCGCTTTCCAAGGCGATCAACCGCAACGCGATTGTCGACAAGGTCATGGAAGGCGAAGCGGTACCTGCAGGGCAGCTCCTCGCCGATGGAATGTTCGGCTCGACGCGCAACCTCAAGGTCGAGCCCTACGATCCTGAAGGCGCAAAAAAACTGCTTGCGGCGGCGGGTTACCCAGATGGTTTCATGCTTACCGTGCATTCGCCGAACAATCGTTACGTCAACGATGCCAAGATCGCACAGGCGGTTGCGCAGATGCTGACTCGCATCGGCATCGCGACCAAGGTCGAGGCGATGCCTTCGGCGACTTACTTTCCACAGGCGACCGATCTGAAGTTCAGCTTCATGCTGCTCGGCTGGAGCTCCGGCACTGGCGAGGCGTCGAGCCCGCTCAAGGCCCTGCTCGCGACTTACAACAAGGACAAGGGATTCGGCACGGCCAATCGTGGCCGCTACTCCAATCCCAAGATGGATGCATTGCTCGAAGAAGCCCTCGCGACGGTCGACGATCCGCGCAGGGAGGCCATCTTGCAGCGGGCAACCGAGCTTGCCATCAACGATACCGCCATCATTCCGCTGCATTTCCAGGTCAACTTGTGGGCCACGCGCAACGGCATCACGTACACGCCGCGGACCGACGAGAACACGCTGGCGCATAAATTCCGGCCGCCGGCAGGGCAGTGAGCGTCTTCGCGCCGCGGCGCGCGGGCGGATCGTGCGATCGCAGCGAGTGGCCGCGACCGGAGTGCCGGGTCATTTCCCGACGATCAGGCGTTCCAGGTCCGAAACGATACTCGTCGCGGGATCCATCCCGATGCGCTTCACCAGCGCCTGCGCGAAGTCGGGCAGAAGATCGTGCAGATCGCGCAAATTTTCCGCGCGTTGCAGCCGCAGTATCATCACGTAGCCGCGGAAGCCGAGGTGCGCGTTGATCGCGTCGCTCATCTTTTTCTGCGCGGCGATGAATCGCTGGATCTCCTTTTCGCTCCGCGGCCCCCCTGCGGCTTCGACTTCGTCAGACGAGGGGGCGCTGAAGCGCCTCGCGATGAGACCTGCCTGCTCCAGCGCCGAAAGCGCCGAGACGTCGACACGCAAGGCGCGGGCGCGTTCGAGAATCTGAGCGACCGTTCGGTTGCCGTCGACCATGATGAGTAGGCTGCGCAGCGTGATTGGAAGTTTGCGCTTGCGTTCCTTCAGCTCGCGCAGGCCTTCTTCGGTCTTGGCGTAGATTTCGCCCGGATTCATACGCTGCCATCTCCGCCTGGCGTGCGTCGCGCACGCCTTCGCCTTCGCGCGGTTATTATAGACGATGCAATGACTCTGACTCCGCTCCTGCGTTGTCGCCGGTTTGCGACGCGATTCGCATAGTGCGCCACGAGGCTTTGTGGAATAATCGGCTTGCGGTTCCTTCATCATGCTCGATTCCAACGTGCTCGCCGCGCTCGGCGAGGTTCTCCCTCCGTCCGCTATGCTGACCGCAGCGGAGGACACGCGTCCGTACGAATGCGACGGTCTCACGCTGTTCCGCGAGCAGCCTCGTGCGGTTTTGCTGCCCGAAGATGAAGCGCAGGTCGTCTGCATCCTGCGCATCTGCCACGCCGCGGGTTTGCCGGTCGTGGCGCGCGGCGCGGGTACGGGGCTTTCGGGCGGCGCGCTGCCCGATCGTGAAGGTGTTGTGCTTTCCCTGGCAAAATTCAAGCACATCATTTCGATCGACCCTTTGGCGCGCACCGCGGTCGTCCAGCCGGGCGTGCGCAATCTGGCGATTTCCGAGGCCGCCGTGCCCTACGGGCTCTACTATGCCCCCGACCCCTCTTCGCAGATCGCGTGCACGATCGGCGGCAATGTCGCCGAGAATTCCGGCGGTGTGCACTGCCTCAAGTACGGGCTCACGGTTCATAACGTGCGTCGCGTCCGTGGCGTGCTGATGACCGGCGAGGTCGTCGAATTCGGAAGCGAAGCGCTCGATTCTCCAGGATACGATTTGCTCGCGCTGATCAACGGCTCGGAAGGCCTGCTTGCGGTGATTACCGAGGTTACGGTCAAGCTCGCGCCCAAGCCGCAGGATGCGAAATGCGTTCTCGCCGCGTTCGACGATGTCGCTCGCGCGGGCCAGGCGGTCGCCGCGATCATCGGCGCGGGGATCATCCCCGCCGGCCTGGAAATGATGGACAAGCTCACCATAGGCGCCGTCGAGCCCTTCGTGCACGCCGGCTATCCGCTCGACGCGGAAGCGATCCTGCTTTGCGAATCCGACGGAACGCCGGACGAGGTCGCAGCGGAGATCGCTCAGGTGCGCTCGCTGCTCGAGTCTTGCGGCGCAAGCATGATCGAGGTATCGCAAAGCGAATCGCAGCGGCTCCGGTTCTGGTCGGGGCGCAAGGCCGCGTTTCCGGCCGCCGGCCGCATTTCGCCCGACTACTACTGCACCGATGGAACTATTCCGAGGCGCGCGCTCGCACCGGTGCTGCGTCGCATTGCCGAAATGTCGCAGGAGTTCGGGCTGCGCTGCATGAACGTTTTTCACGCGGGCGACGGCAATCTCCATCCGCTCATCCTGTTCGACGCCAACCGCCCAGGCGACGTCAAAAAAACCGAAGCCTTTGGCAAGAAGATACTCGAGCTGTGCATCGAGGTCGGCGGTACGATCACCGGAGAGCACGGGGTCGGCGTCGAGAAAATCGACCAGATGTGCGTGCAGTTCGCGACGTCGGAGCTGGAGCGCTTTCACGCCATCAAGCACGCGTTCGACGCCAAGGGGCTGCTCAATCCCGGAAAGGCCGTACCGTCGCTTCACCGCTGCGCCGAGATGGGCCGGATGCACGTGCATCGCGGGGAGCTGCCTTTTGCCGACTTGCCGCGATTCTGAATCGACGCGGGAAGCGCCAGCGCAACCATGGTGACCATGACCCGCCCCGACGCCGGCGTTGTCGCCGAGCTCGTGTCGCATCTGTCCGGCCAATTCGGCGAGCGCGCGGTGACCTCGCGTGCAGTTCGCGAGCATCACAGCCACGGCGAAGGCCTCGCGGACCCCGCTCTGCCGGACGTGGTCGTATTTCCGCATTCCAACGACGAGGTCGCCTCGATCGTGCGCTTGTGCCGGCTCGCCCGGGTTCCCGTCATCGCGTTCGGCGTCGGTACGTCGCTGGAGGGACACGTCGCCGCGCTCTACGGCGGCGTGTGCCTCGATCTTTCGCAGATGAATCGGGTGCTCGATATCAACGCGGGCGATCTCGATTGCCGCGTCGAGGCCGGCGTGACGCGCGAGCAGCTCAACGCCGAGCTCAAAGGGACCGGGCTTTTCTTCCCCATCGATCCAGGCGCGAACGCG
>WNGK01004462.1_pt1 | contig 28903 bp, 29 predicted proteins | sample 5400601 | NCBI WGS metagenome assembly WNGK01 (sample SAMN13153376, study PRJNA577476) | soil metagenome | isolation source: 60 cm soil or saprolite under Garry oak tree replicate 1 | place: USA:California | collected 2016-06-15
ACCGGAAGGCCCGCGTCCATCGCCTCCGCATAGGCGGTCCCGTAGGTTTCCCAGCGTGAGGGCAAGACGAACAGGTCGGCCGAGCGGTACAGACGCCCCACCTCGGCGTCGTCACAAGACCCATGCCGCACGACCCGGTCTGACAGGTCGCCGATCCGGCGGGTCACGCGCTGACCGTAGGCAGTGTCTGTCCGCTCGTCGCCCGCGAGGTGCAGCCGCAGCGTATCGGCCGGCAAGGCGGCGGCTGCGTCCAGCAATTCGAGGATGCCCTTGTTAGGCAGCCAGTTCGCCACGCAGAGGGCAGCGGCTCGCGCCCCGTCTCGTAGGTCGTTGACCTCCGTTCCCGCCTTTTGGTCCCGGCCAGGAGGCACGACGATGGCCTGATCAAGCCAGTCGGCTAGCAGTGCACTGGCGACGATCACCGTTTCGCAGCGCTGGTAGAGATATTGGTCCAGCCGGGCCTGCGCCCATCGGCGGAGCGGTGCGTGATCGATCCCGCCGGGCGGCTGATGAACGATGGCGGCCAGCCGCCGGGGGCGCCGCAGACGTATCCACGGTGCCAGGAACGCCGCCGCAATGCTGTCGACCAAGACCACATCGGCCTCGCCAGCAGTACGCAGCACCCGGTGGCCATATAGGAAAGGCAGCCGCCGGGGCAGTGACGCGAAGATGATCCGTGCGTCGTTTCGCCCGGCGAGTTGGGCCATCCGGCGGTGGTAACGGTATCCGCCCGTCAGGGTGGCCGGGTCACCCAGGGTAATCAGGCAGATCGTCAGCATGGTGCGTGGTATCCGCCAAACGCAACCGGGGTTTCCCACACCCGTACCGCCAGCGTGTCACCGCCTCCTGCGGCAACAGCGGGCAAGAGAGTGTCGTGCACCCAGCGGGCGAAGACCTCGACGGTGACGGCCTCAGCGCTGGCGGGACGTATCTCTTCGAGGTTGCGGCCCTCGATCCGCCCAGTCAGTTCGGTCATCGCCGCCTCTAGCACATCCAGGTCGCAGACCATGCCTCTTTCATCCAGCCGCTCGCGGTCCACGACGACCTCGATCCGGTAGTCGTGATCATGTAGCTGCCCCTCCGGGCCCGGCAGTCCCGGCATGATGTGAAAAGCATGGACGCCCCGGCTCAGCCCCACTTCATAAGTCACCGATGGCTCTCCTGTCGTAGTACAGAACGGCATGCATCAGGCCGGGTGTGCTCTCGTCCACCGCGCGGAACGCATCGGCGGCCTGGTCGAAAGGGAAGACGTGTGTGCACAGCTCTGCCAGCGGAAGCTCAGGCAGCAGCTCAACGGTCTCCAGTCGGCGGCGAGACGGCGTCCATCTCGCCGACAGCCTGGCCGGAACCGTAGAGACCTGGGTACTGCGGATGGTCAGGCGGCGGCGGTGAAAGGCGCCGCCGAGCGGCAGCACCACTGGTTTGGTGCCGAACCAGGACGCGACCAGCAAGGTGCCCTCGTGGGCCAGCCTGTCCAGCGCCATGGCCGGCGCATCCGGATTACCGCTGGCATCGATGACCAGCGGAACTTCCTCTTTCGCCAGTTCCTCGGGTGCCGCGGCGGTGACACCGAGGCTGCGGGCCAGGGCGCGCCGCCACGCCTGCGGTTCGGCAAGCAGCGGCCGCTGGCCGGAGCGCTGCAGCAGAAGGGCGGTCAGCAGCCCGAGCACGCCGGCGCCGAGCACGATGACCCGGTCGCGGTATCCCGTCCCGGCGTCAAGGGTCACCTGCAAAGCCGTCTCGACCAGCGGGAACAAGGTTGCGGACGCGGGATCCATGGCAGGCAGCGGAATCAGGTCACCGGCCCGCGCCGCGAATACGTCCTGGTGCGGCTGGAAGGCGAAGACCGGCCGGTCCCAGTCCTCAACTTCGCCGACGCACGCATAGCCGTAAGCGAAGGGATAACGGAAGGCGCCGCCAAGCGCGCCGATCGTGTCGTCCAGCGTCAGGTCCTCAGGCACCTCGCCGCGGTAGACCAGCCGCTCGGTGCCGCTGCTGATGCCGGAGAACAAGGTGCTGACGATGACCTCGCCCTCGGCTGGCCGCGGCGTAGGCAGCGCCCTGATTTCCACGCAGCGCGGTGAGGTGTGAAAAAGCGCGCGAGCGGGCACGCAGCGCACCTACCCGCCGGCCATCCCGGCAAACGCCGCGGTTGATCACAGCACAGGAGGGTAGCGGACATCCATGGACGAGCTTCGCGAGGCCGCGCGGGTCCAGCTGCCAACCATCGCGGGCGAGTTCGACGTGCGAGCATTCACGTGCGGATCGGGCTACATCTACCTCGCACTGATCAAGGGCGATCTCAGTGATGGCCGGTCGGTGCTGACCCGCGTGCACTCCGAATGCCTGACCGGCGATGCGCTGGGATCGCTACGCTGCGACTGCGGCGCTCAGCTCGACCTGGGGATGCGCGCGCTCGCCGCCGAGGGCCGCGGAGTCCTGATCTACGCTACCGATCATGAGGGGCGCGGCATCGGCCTGCTCGACAAGCTCCGCGCCTACATGGAGCAAGAAGCCGGAGCCGACACCGTCGACGCCAACCTGCGGCTCGGGCTGGCACCCGACGGCAGGCGCTACGACGACGCCGCGGCTGTGCTGAAGGCCATCGGCGTCCGCTCAGTCCGCCTGTCCACCAACAATCCACGCAAAGTCCAGGAGTTGCAGGCTGCGGGCATCACGGTAGAGCAGGTCGTCCCGGTACCCGCCCTTCCGCATCTGCGCAATCAGCGCTACCTGCGCACCAAGCAGGACCGGTTCGGCCACAGGAATCTCATCGGCGATCCCCCGCCAGCTGAACACGCCACGCAGTCGATAGATGTCGGCAGCCTGCTCGGCAGCGCCAAGGCCCCCGACGGGCGCCCGTTCGTCGTGCTGAAATACGCCCAGACGCTCGACGGCCGGATCACCGCCGCGACCAGCGACGCCGGACGGATCGGTAGTGCGGCCGAAAACCGGATCTCACACGCCCTGCGCGCCGCCTGCGACGCGGTGCTCGTGGGAGTGGGCACCGTGCTGTCGGACGACCCTCAGCTCACCGTCCGCGCCATCCCGGGCCGGTCCCCGGCCCGCGTGATCCTCGACTCCCGCCTCCGCTCTCCGCTCACTGCCGCGGTGTTCAGCCCCGATGTGCCCACGTACGTGATGACCACCGCGCACGCTGACCACCAGCACAAGCGGCTGGCGCTGGCCGCACGTCACATCGCGGTCCGCGACGTCCGGCCGGGGCCGGCAGGCCTGGACATCCCCGCAGTGCTGCACCAGCTCTGCACGGAAGGCATCCGCTCGGTCATCGTCGAGGGCGGAGCGCGTGTGATCACCTCCATGCTGGCCGCCGGAGCGGCCGACCGGGTCATTGTCTCCATCTCACCGCGGATTCTTGGCCGCGGCATCCACGCCGTCGGCGAGCTACACAAAGAACCCATTGCCGGCGCCCTCCGGCTGGACGGCCACACCGTCCACCTCATCGGCGCCACCATCATCGTCGCCGCCGACGTCGCCCGGCCCTCCGCACTTCCACCGGACGGCAAGACCCCCGCTGACGCGAGACATACCTGACCCGGACACCTCACGTGGCGCTGGCGGCGCCGCAGCGGCTATCCAGGCGGGCCGGGACGGCACGCCGCTTCTGGGCCTGGCAGTCCCGGGGCCAGCGGGAACGGTCCCGCACGGCCCATCATCACGTCGGCACCTCGGCCTCGCCGGCCTGCAGCAGCCGCTGACCCAGGGCCGCGGTAGCGCGTTGGAGTTCACGTGACCCGATGACGCGGAAGGGCGCCGGGATGGCGGCGAGCTGCCGGGCGTACCAGTCCGGCTCGTCAGTCGTCGCCCGAAGGCGTGTTCGGCTCTCTTCGTCCGGTTCCAGGCGTCCCAGACTTCTCGGCACCCATCGTGATGTCTCTTCGATGGTGGCGTCGACCAGGACATCGACCGGGTGGGTCCAGCCCTGGGACAGGTGCCCCCAGCCTGCGACGGCTCCTTATTGACATGATCGAGGAGTGCGCACGCCACGTGGGCCATGCCGACCTCATCCGGGAGTCGGTCGATGGGCTTGCCGGAGAGGATCCCGAGTGACGACACCCAGCACAACTACGCGAGAGCCGATCACGACCGCACAGCTGACCATCGTCCGCGCGAACAAGGCCTCCTGGGCAGACCTGCAGGCGATCTTCGGCACCGCCGACTACCCCGGCAAGTGCTACTGCCAGCACTTCAAGACGCGGGACTGCCACTGGGGTTCCATGAGCGACCGAGAACGGCAGAACCGCCTCCGCGAGCAGACCCACTGCGATAACCCGCGAGCCCGTACCACCACCGGACTCGTGGCCTACCTCGACAAGGAGCCAGTCGGCTGGGTGGCGGTCGAACCACGCACGGCCTATCCACGCCTGCTGCGGACCCGGACCGTTTGGAGCGGCCGCCAGGAGGACAAGGCGGACGACAGCGTGTGGGCCGTCACCTGCTTCGTGACCCGCAAGGGGTACCGCAAGCGCGGGATCACCTACGCGCTGGCCGCCGCCACGGCCGGCTTCGCCCGGGAACATGGCGCCCGTGCGCTGGAGGCGTACCCGATGACCACACCACCGGGCAAGGAGATCACCTGGGGCGAACTGCACGTCGGAAGTCGCCAGGTCTTCACCGACGCCGGCTTCACCGAGGTGAGCCACCCCAGCCCGCGACGTGTGGTGATGCGGATCGACTTCGCGAACTGCACTGGACCAGTTCACCAGCAGGGAGACGCATATCGATGACTGACGACTCGACGCCGACGGCCGGTCACACCAGGTTCGCACGGCCGCCCGCGAGCGTGCGGCGGTACACCGCGACTGGGCCGGGGCTGGCCTGCGGCGACCGGTCGGGGAAGAGGCTCTGATGTCGCCATGTGTTCCCGCCGAGACGCCGGCCGGCACCCGGGAGTGGGCTTACTGGGTGCGCCGCCTGGTGGTGCTCAGCGGTGCGGGGATCTCGACCGGCTCGGGCATCCCGGACTTCCGTGGACCGTCGGGAGCCTGGACCTTGAACCCGGGGGCGCAGAAGAAGCACACTTACCAGGCGTTCCTCGCCGATCCCGAGCTCCGCGGCCGTTACTGGAAGTCGCGATACGAGCACCCGGCCTGGCGGGCCGAACCCAACGCCGGCCATTTCGCGGTGGCAGATCTGGCGAGCTCGGACATCGGCACGACGGTCGTGACGCAGAACACGGACGGCCTGCACCAGCGTGCGGGCATGCCGGCTGACCGGGTGGTCGAGTTGCATGGGACGATGCACGAAGTTATCTGTGTCGAGTGCGGGCACCGGTCGCCGACGGTGGATGCGATGGCTCGCATGGACGCCGGCGAGGCCGTGCCGCAGTGCCTGCGGTGCGGTGGGATCCTGAAGACCGCGAGCACGATGTTCGGGCAGACCATGTCCCCGGAGGTGTTCGCCCGCGCCGAGCAGGCCGTGGCGACGTGTGACTTGTTGCTCGCCGTCGGGACGACGCTCACCATCGAACCGGCGGGTTCCCTGTGCGCGAGCGCGGTTCGCGCGGGGGCGGCCCTGGTCATCGTCAACCGGGGTCGCACCCCTTACGACGGCATCGCCACCGAGATCATCCGGGACCCGATCAGCAAGGTTCTTCCGCGCATCGTCCGGCATTTGCTGGCCCCTGCAGCCCGATCCGATGCTGGGCCGCCGCGAGGCGCGCCGGGAGGGCCGGGCGGCTCATCCCTGGGCGTCCCGAGCCCTGGTCAGCTGCTGCGGGGACGAGCACGGACCGCGCGGTTCCGCTCGCGAGCCGCCGAGCTGGAGCGGCTCACGGCGTGGTGCGCGAGCGCGGGAGTGCGGGCCCACCTGATGTCGGGGCCGGCCGGGATTGGCAAGACCCGCCTGGCGCTCGAACTGGCCGACCGGCTCGCCGCGGCGGGGAAGTGGGACGTCGAGTTCCTGACACCCGGCGCCCACCTTCCGGCGAGCGGGCGGCGGCCGCTGCTGGCGGTCGTGGACGACGCCGAAACCCGTCAGGAGCAAGTGGCCCGGATCATGCGCGCGGCGGAGGCCCGCCCGTCGGCAGCGCCGGTCCGCGTGCTGTTGCTCGCCCGCACGGGAGACCGGTGGGACAGCCTGCAGTCCGAGGTGAATACCAGTGAGGAGCTCGCACCGCCGGACGACGTGCGATCCGGGCACGCGGACGCGGTGCGGGACGCCGTGCACGACTATGCGGCCGCACTGACGGCCATCGGATTTCCGTGCTTGCCAGCGGACCGTGCCCTCCGGTTCGGATTCGCGGACGCGCCGGACCTGCCGGGCCCGCTGCAAGCGTCGGTACTGGCGGGCCTGCTCGGCGTCACCGGTCAGGCGGAAGAGCTGCTCGTCCGTCACGAGCTGGCCTACTTGCAGCGTGCTTCGGATGAGCACAATCTGCAGCTGCCCGCTGAAGCCGTGGGAGGCGCCGTGGCCACCGCCATCCTCTGCGGCGCCGCCGATGAGAACGCTGCCCTTGCCGCGGTCGGGCACATTCCCGCACTGCAGGATGCCGATGCCCGGATCCGGGCCGCGCGCTGGCTGCGTGACCTCTACCCGCCTGTCACGGCCGGACAGTCACCGTACTGGGACGACTCGTTTCCGGATCCGCTGGCAGAGGACCTGATCGCCGCCGTCGTCACCCCCCGGTTCCTGCTGGCAATGCTGACGGAGACGTCGCAGGAGCAGGACCGGCGGGCGCTTACCATCCTGGCGCGCGCCGCGGCCACGCGCCCAGGATTGCGAGCATGCCTCACCGGGCTTCTGTCCGTGCTGCCCGGCCTCTCGCCATCGGCGGTCCGCGTGGCGTTGAGCGGCGGGCATCCCGCCGCCCTCGCCGAGGCGCTGACCTCGCTGGCCAAAAACGCCGCCCTGCCTGCTGAGCTGCTGGAAGCCGTACCGGCGGGCACCACGGTGCTCGGTGAGTTCCCGGTACTGCTCACGCAAAGCCTGGTCGAGGCATACGAGCCACGCGCCGGGAAGGAGGCCGGGCTGCGCGGCCTCGCGACGATGCTGATCGAACTCGCCGAACGGCTGGCCGATCTGGGGCGGGCTGAGCAATCACTCGCCGCCGCGCAGCGGGCCGTGCAGGCCGCCGGGCGGCTGGCCGGGCAGCGCGACTACCCGGCACGCGCCGCCGGATCGTTGCGCAGAGCCGCCGGACTCGTTCGGCGGGAGCGCGAAGAGCTTCCGCAGGCGCCGGGGCAGGCCAAGCCAAAGAGGTAGCCGTCCCCGGCACTGCCTCCCCTCGTCATTACCACCCCACGGTGGCCAGGACTGGCGTGGAGCATAACCCGGCCTTTACCGTTACGGTCTTCACTGTTTCCCTGTTCCCGGCATTGTCCACAGAGAAGAACTTGATCATTTCCGAGCGCGTCAGGACGAGTGGAGTCTGGTAGATCCCGCTGGAGGTGTTCGGGGTAGACCCGTCCGTCGTGTAGTAGGTCTTGACGACCCCCACACCATCAGGGTCGGCCGCCGACAGGCTCACGCCTACCGAGCGGCGGTTGGCCGCCGCCTTGCAAGGCGAGCCGTCGCACAGGGCCCGGGTCGACGGCGGAGTGGTGTCCGGGCCGTTCCCGGTGTTCGAGGCCCAGCGCATCGTCTGCACCACCACCCCAGCGGGCGCACCGCCGGAGTGCCCGGCGCCGCGGAGCCATTCCAGGAACTGGCCCAGCACCACGTCCCAGATCGGGCCGTAGGTAGACATGCAGTGGATGTAATCAGACGCGTAAGAGTGGCAGACGTCATGGAAGGTAATCGGCAGCCAGCCGCCCCCATGAGCAACCGCCTTGGTTACGTAGTTCTCCAGGTCCGACAGCCGGATCGGGCTCGCCCCGTCCACCGCGATGGTACGCACCGCCTCGGGATTCTTGGGTGGCAAGGTCTCCGCCCACGGCGCTCTTCCGCCAAATAGGGCATCACTGGCGCGCCTGACACAGGCCGACGGCGAATCAATCATGTCCGCCCGGCCAGGGGCCGAACAACCTCATCGGGCGTAGTACGCGTGCGCCACCAGAGTGACGTGACCAAGGCCAGCAGGCCAAGCTGGCGGACCGTTCAAGGACTCGCCGACTTCGCGATCGTGCAGTCATACCGGTGGCTCCGCACACTGCGTTCCCCAGCTTGGAAGGCTGCGGCTAGACCCCGCCAGAACATCGCTCATGCAGGTCATCGCCATGGCGTTGGTCTTCTAAGTAACCATGAGTGCCCATGTCTGACCGCCTGGTCGGGCACGCAACGGGCACAGATCCGTAGGAACCCGTTTGGTGTTCAGCATCGTCCGGACCCCCGCGCCCCGCACAAGTGGTTCAGGCTCCTGCCCGACGATCTATAGCCACGAAGCTCTGTGACTACAGTGCGATCTCTGGCAACTCGCTCGTTTGGAAGGCCGCCCTACGCCGGTGCTCGGATGGCGGCTACTTAAGGACTGGTGACCGTTCAAGTCCGGGAACCGGGCGGAGGGCTAACCTCGAAGTCGTCCACGTCGCACAAGGTCCCACGGCTTCCGGACACAGAACGTCCGCAATGAGGTCTACCGTGGCGCCATGGCTAACAGCGACTGCCCGTGGGAACCGCCCCTCGCCGGCACCGAGGCCGAGCACCTTGTCGGTGCGCTCGACCGCCTGCGCATGACCTTCCGCTGGAAGGCCGACGACCTCGACGCAGCTGGGCTGCAGACCCGCATCGGCGCCTCCTCGCTGACCCTCGGCGGCCTGCTCAAGCATCTCGCTGCCCAGGAGGACTACACCTTCACCACCAAGCTGAGCGGGGAGCCGCTCGGCGCGCCGTGGGACGCCACCGGCTGGGACGGTGATAACGACTGGGAGTTCGCCTCCGCCGCCAACGACACCCCCGAGCAGCTCTACGCGCTCTGGGACGGCGCCGCCGAACGGTCCCGCGCGAGGCTCGACGCGGCCCTGGCCGACGGCGGACTCGACCAGCTCGTCCACGTCTCCTGGCCCGACGGCCGCCATGCCAGCCTGCGCCGGCTCCTGTGCGACCTGACCGAGGAGTATGGCCGGCACACTGGGCACGCCGACCTGCTGCGCGAGGCTGTGGACGGACTGGTCGGTGAGGATCCTCCGGCTGGATGGCACGCAAGAGCGAGCCGGCCACGCTTGAGCGGCTGACCATCGTGCCGGCGAACGAGGCGACGTGGGACGACCTCGACGAACGGGATCTTGCAGACTAGCGCCACCAGGAAAGCGGCTATGCCTATGCCGCCGGCTGCATGACTCGGTTCGGTCGTCCCCATGTGCGGGCGGATCGTCAGCACGTGACGTTACGGTCGTCGCATGGCTGATTTCATTCGTGCCGATCTGCGTGGCTCCCGGTTCGAGCGCGTTGACCTCAGCGGCGCGCAGTTCCGGGCCGTTGACCTGACCGGCGCCCGGTTCCGCGGTGTCGGCCTGAGCGGGGTCGTGATGCGGGGCGTCGAGCTGCTCGATGTCGACATCCACAGCGAGATCGAGAACCTGACGATCAATGGCGTCGACATCGGGCCCCTGGTCAACGCCGAGCTCAACAGGCGGTATCCCGACCGGGCCAAGATGCGCCCGGCAGACCCAGCCGGCTTCGGCGAGGCGTGGGATGCCATCCGGGCGCGCCGCAACGTGCGCCAGTACACCGACCAGCCGATCGCCCGTGAATACCTCGAGCGCATCCTTGAGGCGGGACGGCGAGCACCATCAGCGGGAACCTGGCAGCCGTGGAACTTCGCAGATGCCGCCCTCAGCCTGCTCGCCCTGGCCGGCTGGGCGGTGCTTGCCACCGCCGCTCCATCCGGGTGTTCAAGCGCTCAGCGGTGAACTGACAGCGCGTCAGGTACCGCTGCAGGGTGGGGCTGAACCGCGCTACCACCTGGTCGCCAGGCATCTCGGCGAGCGGGGGGAACTTCAGGACGTAGCGGCACATGGCAAGCCGAGGACCTGGGTGGCCACCATCCCTGCCCGCTCCTGCGCTTAGGCTCCGGGCGCGATAGCGGCGACGGAGGCTGCGAGCTGGCAGCTCGCGATGGCCGGAGCCCGGTGTCCTTTCCGCTCGAACGTCCGGCAGCCGCGTTCGGTCCGGCAGGGGTCGGGTAGGCGAGCTGGGGTTGCGGTTCAGTGTGCGGGCAGGAGTTGCGCGGCCAGGGTGTCGGCCGCCCACCGCTCCCAGTCCTCGGGAGCCCAGCCCTGCGCCACGAAGGGACCAGGCCCGGCGCTCCCCACGTAAGCGCCGGGCTTATCCAGGCGGCAGACGCTCACGGCGCATCCGCCGGACCGGGTGGCGGTCCGCCATGATCTCGCTGCGCAGCGCCTTCAGCGCGGCGACGTAGATCTCCGAGAAGGTGGGGAACGGCTGGATGACATCGCGCAGCACATCGAGCGGCACGCGGGCGCGGATGGCCAGCGTGGCCTGCTGCAGCCACTCACCCGCCTCGGGGCCGAGCGCGTAGCCGCCGGTCAGCCGTTCGCCGTCGGACAGCAGCGTCAGGAAGCCGTTCGACTCGGCGTAGGCGTGCGTGTAGGTGGCCGTCTTGGCCACCTCGGACACCAGCGCGGTCACGCTGAACCGGGCCTCGGTGGCGCCGACCGCGGCCGCCTGCGGGTCGGTGTAGACCACGTCCGGCACGGCCTCGTAGCTGGCCTCGCGCGGCTCGCCGAGGATGTTCGCGGCGACGACCTCGCCCTGGTACTTGCCGACGTGGGTCAGCAGCCGCACCCCGGTGACGTCGCCGATGGCCCACAGGCGCTCACCGGCCCGCAGGCGCGCGTCCACCCGGACGCCGTGCTCGTCGAACGTGGCGCCGGCCGTCTCTAGGCCGAGCCCGGCCACCCGTGGGCGCCGGCCGGTGGCCACAAGCAGCCGGTCGCCGCGCAGCTCACGGCCGTCGCCGAGGACCAGGACGTAGTCGGGGCCGTCGCGCCGCGCGGCGGCCGCGTGCACGCCAAGCAGCAGCTCGATGCCATCACGGCGCAGCTCCTTACCGAGCGCCTCGCCCAGCGGCGCGGGCTCGCGGGCCAGCACGTGCCCGGCGGACTCGGCGAGGGCGACCTCGCCGCCCAGGCGGCGCACCGCCTGGGCCATTTCGGCGCCGACCGGCCCGCCGCCGAGAATCAGCAGGCGGCGCGGGACGGCCTGGATGCCGGTCACCTCGCGGTTGGTCCACACGCCTTCCAGCTCGCGCAGGCCCGGGACGGGCGGCACGACCGGATCGGAACCGGTCGCCACCACGACGTGGCGTGCTGTGTACCGCACGCCGCCGACCTCGACCACGCCCGGCCCGGCCAGCCGGCCGGTGCCGCGGATCAGGTCGATGCCCTTGCCCGCCAGCCAGGCCTGCTGCCCGGCGTCGGAGTAGTCCGAGACCATGAAGTCCCGCCAGGCCAGCGCGGCCGCGACGTCCACCTGCGCGGTGGCCCCCACCTCCCGCGCCTGGTGCACCGCCTCGCCGGGGCGGAGCAGCGTCTTGGACGGGATACACGCCCAGTACGAGCACTCGCCCCCGGCTAGCTCCCGCTCGACCACCGCCACCCGCAGGCCGCCGTCGGCCAGCTCGCCGGCACAGTGCTCACCCGGCGAGCCGGCCCCCACGACGATCACGTCGTAGTCGTAGCCGTTCATGTGCCGGCCGCCTGCGCGTTCCGCTCGTCCACCATGTACTGCGCGTACCAGTCCGGCCAGTCCGGGTCGGGCTGCCCGGTCTCCTCCTCGTGCCTGCCGTGCGCGGCCGGCGCGCGGCGCAGCGCCTCGGCCAGGTCGCCGGCGGAGTCGTATGCCGCCGGCGCGGGCGTCACCCGGCCCGGCAGGCGCGTCGTGACCTCCTGGACGAACCAGTTGTTGCCGTCCGGGTCGCTGAACGAGACCCACGAGCCGTGGCTCTGGGAGTCCGAGGCCGAGTCCGGCACCCGCCCGGTGGTCCCGGCGTGGTGGAACACCCCGCCCGCGTCGTGGAAGACCTCGCTGACCTCCACGTCTCGGCTGGCCAGCCCGGCCCGGGCCGCCTCGATGTCGTCCACCACCTGCTGCAGGCCGTCCGCCGAGCCGGGGGCGGCCGAGGTGACTCCGGTGCCGAAGATGACCGAGCACGCCGAGCCCGGAGGTGTCAGCTGCACCACCCGGAAGTCCGCACCGGCGGCGTAGTCGGCATCCTCCCGCCACCCGAGCGCCTTGTAGAAGTTCTTGGCCCGGTCCACGTCGGCGACCGGCACCACCACAACCTCGAGCTTCATGTCCACGGCCTCGGCTCCTCTCCTTTTGATGCCGGCGGGCTGTGTCAATGCCACCGGGTGGGCCTGGCATCCACACTCGCGCCACTCATCGTCGAAGTCCATAAGCGCATAACGCATCGCCCGAAGGAGGTAGGCGGTCGACCGGTGCCCGCGGGCCACCCCGAGCGCAGCCGTGGTCCCAGTGCCAACTAGTAGATGAGCAGTCCTGCTTATGGAGGAATAATGAGACAGCCCGCCACCCCGCCGGGTTCGGGTCCGCAAGCAAAGGTTCTGGACATGTCTGTGCCGAGCCATGCCGACGTCATCGTCCTGCACCGTCGGCCGGGACCCGCGCTGCTTCGGGGCGACCTGGCGCTCGAGGGCCGGCCGCTGCCACCACTTGGCGCTGGCGATCCCGCTGCCGGCGCCGACCTTCGCGACGCGGTGTTCAAGCGGATCACACTGCGGGGTTCATCGTCAGCGACTTCTATCCGCAGCGGCTGTTGCCGATCCGCGCGGAGCTCGCGGCGCTGCTGCGCGCGAAGCGGCTGCGGGTGGTGGTCAGCGAGTTCGAGGGCCTCGAGCGCGCGCCCGACGCTCTGGCGACGGTCTTCGACCGCGGCTCGCCCTATATCGGCAGGCGGGTTGTGCGGACCTCGGAGGGGTAGGCCGCGGAGCGACCCCCAGCGCGTGCGACGCCTGGGCGGACGTTACCGCGGCCGTGAGTGACTGACCACACGCGGAATCAGCACAGCGCAAGCTTCATCAACCACGTCCCCGGTGCCGGTCTAGGAGGCGCTCACCATGGAGTATCTCGTCACTATGACCACTCACGTTCCGGAGGGAACGCCAGCAGAAGCCGTCGAAGACATCCGCGCCCGGGAGGCCGCGCACTCGCGCGAGCTTGCGGCGCAGGGGCACCTGCTTCGCCTGTGGCGGCCGCCCATGCAGCCTGGCGAATGGCGCACGCTCGGCCTGTTCGCCGCCGACGACGGCAGCCAGCTTGAGGAAGTCCTCGCTTCGATGCCGCTGCGGGTGTGGCGGATCGATGAGGTCACGCCGCTCGCCCCCCACCCCAGCGACCCGGCGCTCACCAGCAGCTAACGACGGGAACGGTCATGAGTGAAAAAGACCACAAGGTCGCCATCATCACCGGAGGCTCTCAAGGCATCGGCGCCGGCCTTGTCGCCGGGTACCGGCGGCGGGGATGGGCGGTCGTGGCCACCTCCCGGGCGATCAAGCCGACCGGGGACCCGGCTGTGCTCACCATCGCCGGGGACGTCTCCGAACCCGCAACCGCCGACCGGATCATCGGCGAGGCACTCGGGCGCTTCGGGCGCATCGACACCCTGGTCAACAACGCCGGCGTCTTCATCGCCAAGCCGTTCACCGACTACACCGCTGAGGACTACGCATCTGTTGTGGGCGTCAACCTCACCGGATTCTTCTGGCTGACCCTGCGCGCCATCGCCGAGATGCTCAAGCGAGGCAGCGGCCACGTTGTCAACATCACGACTACTCTCGTCGATTACGCAAATTCCAGCGCGCCATCGGTGCTGACCGCACTCACCAAGGGTGGCCTCGCTGCGGCCACCAGGTCACTGGCCATCGAGTACGCCTCCCGTGGCATCCGGGTCAACGCCGTCTCGCCGGGCATCATCCAAACGCCGGTGCATGCGCCGGAAAGCTACGCCACGCTCGGCCCGCAGCTCCCCCCAATCGGGCATTTGGGCCAGATCAGCGACATCGTCGGCGGCATCCTGTTCCTGGAGTCATCGCCGTTTATTACCGGCGAGATCCTGCATATCGACGGCGGCCAGATCGCCGGCCACTGACCACGCGCCGGACGGGTGGCCCGCTAGCCACTGTTACCTTCGCGACCGTTACTTCTCCGAGGCAGTCACGCGCCCGGCCGCGCCCGCTTCCATCACCGCGCCGATCGCGAGCGCCCAGCGGGTGAAGGTGGCGGCCCGGGTGGCCGCCGAACTGGTGCCAGCCCGGTCCGGGGGCGAGTCCGGCTGGATGACACGCCGACGCTGGTCGGGGTGGTCGACCTGCCCTACCAGGTGCCCCAGATGGTGGGCGAGGTGTTCGACGCGTTCGCCCGGGTGGGGGTTACCCTGGTGCCGGCTTACTGCCTGTCCTGATACAGCCAGGTCCTTGCAGCGGAGTCGACATGAGCACCGTGCAGGTCACGCCCGCGACGCCACGTGAGAGGCGGTCATCCCATGCGTTCCGACATCACCCCCGGCGGCATCTTCCCCGATTACGCGCTGCCCGACCACACCGGCACCGTCCGCACGGTCAGCGAGCTCCAGGGCCGCGATCCGCTGATCCTCATGCTCTCGCGCGGCCACTTCTGCCCGAAAGAGCACCAGCAGCACCTCGAGTTGGCGGCGTTCCAGTCGAAGGTCGCGGTGGCCTACACCCAGATGGTCACGATCTCGACCGACGAGCACCACACGCTGCAGGAGTTCCGCGCGTCGGTCGGCGCCCAGTGGACCTTCCTCTCCGACCCCGGGCGGGCGATCCAGAAGGACCTCGACATCCAGGAGTACACCGATCCCGAGCACGACCCGATGATCCCGCACACGCTCGTGCTCAAGCCGGGACTGGTCATTCACAGCATCTACAACGGCTACTGGTTCTGGGGTCGCCCGTCGGTCGACGACCTCTGGCGTGACCTGCGCGCGGCGACGAGCGAGATCCGCCCGGACTGGGATCTGAGCACGCCGGGGCTCCGCGAGGCCTGGGGCAGCGCCCAGCGGTGGCCAGCGGCCTGCATGCAGTGGGCCGCCCCGAAAATCACCGGAACCCGGTCGAGCCAGACCACGATCTGCTGACAGGTCTCAACGCTTTGGGCAGGCTTGTGGACGTTCTCATTTCCCCCCGCGAGCCCGTCAGCGACGATCCCGCACTGCTGAACTGGACCAATGGCAAACCATGGTGGAGTGGGCCGGAGCCGTTGGCCACCGCGTAGGACTAGTTTCGACGGGCGATCGGCGCGACCCCCATTGCGGAGGACAGCTTTCACCCGTTCTTCCACGAGATCGTGACGGTACATCCAGCCGACGAGGCGCCGAGCCTCGTCGAGGAGCGCTGGCCGGGGGCTTTGATCGGCGGGATGGTGCTCGCCCGTTCTGGTGTGACCGTGCGTGCCGGGCCGAAGCGGATGGACCCGGTCGTCGCGGCGCGGTCGTGCCTGTACTGGGCCTGGTGGAGACGCAACCGTGTCGTGCGAGACCTCTCGCATGGCTGGGGAGCCGTTTCCCAATGGGGCACCGACCTCCGGCGCGACTATGTCGTGGGCGATGAACTGCACTACAACATCGATCACGCTAGGGCGGGCCTGGGCAATCCTGCCGACCAGGACAGCGACCTTCCCCCGGCTGATCGGCTCGATCTGCTGCGCTTTCGGCACAGCCTGCGCCGCGACCTCGGTACCGACCGGTGGCCGTACTATGACGCTATCGACGAGCGGCGGCCCTAGCATCGCAGCCGCCTTCGTGAAGGCAGACGCCAACGCCCGCTGTGGCCGCGATGGCAGTCGTCCGTCAGTTGGTCACCAAGCGTGGTGGCGTGCCTGCGCGGGAAGTTCGCGTATCCGCCTTATGCGCGCCCTGGCGGTCGGTCGGCATGGCCGTCCACGGCGCACCCGAACGAACAATCTGGCGTGCCTGCCAGCCACGCGCGTGCTCAAGATCACCGGTCTGGTTCCTGGCGTCCGGCGGACCACTAGATTGCTGAGTCAGCCACACCCGACCGGGCAGGTGACCACAGGCAAAGCGGGACCTCGCCAGCGGCCACCCGGCGGGCACTCCGCCCTTACGCTCGAAATGGCATCAAGGACCGGAGGGGTCACTCGGCGGGAAACTCCGCCAGGAGCTGTTCGCGCTGCCGGGCACCGAGACCACCGACGCGGCGCCCAGCGGGTATCCCGGCACGGTCCATGATCGCAGCGGCGCGGGCCTTGCCGACGCCAGGCACAGCGCGGAGGACCTGGGCGAGCTTCGTCTTGCGGGCGAGGTCATCATCGCGGCCAAGCACGCCGGCGAGCGTCAGGGTGCCTGCTTTGACGTCGGCCAGCAGCGCCGACCGGGCAGCGCGTGCCTCGCGAGCCTTCGCCAGCGCTTCCTGGCGCTGCTCGGGGGACAGGACAGGCAGTGCCATAGGGCTTCCTCTCAGTCAGGCCGCGCAGAACGGCGGCATCTCACATGTCACCCACCCATCATGGCGGGCGACGGCGACAGTGCGCCCAGCCGCTGGCCAGCCCGTCCGAGCCGGGGGCCACGTCGCCGGGGAAGCGAGCGCAACAAGCACGTCGCGAACCGCTGTCAGCGGCCCCGCGGGCTCTGGCTCCCCCGCGTACCTGCCATTCTCGCCGGGGTGCGCAACCGGGCACAATGCGGGATCACGATCCGGCAAGCTGCCTGGACGCCGCTCTTGTGCAACACCATCGGCCATCTCAGCCACGCGCCGCTTTGCCGCATTCACGGTCGTTCGCCAAATGGGTCACTACCGTGGCCGGTGGCGCAGGCGCCGGATAGGAGCGGTTAGGATGCCGCGGTCGTTGACCGCGACGGCGCTAAGGATTGGCAGTTCGGGGCGGCCGCTCCGGGATGGTCACGCTTGGTTCAGCAGGCGGATGTTGTCGTACTCGTGCCAGGGATCAGTGAGGCAATCGGCCCAGTGATCGGCGTGGCCGGGGACTCGTAGCCTCCAGTAGAGCGCCCGCCGGGTGCGCTCGCTCTCGTAGTTGCCGCCGATGTTGTGGCCAAGGAGGTAGTGGGCGAGCAGCACATCGCCGCGCCGGCGGCTGGCCGATCGCGCTCCCGCCGCACGGCTCATGCCTGCCCTTGACAAATCATATGAACGTTCTTTTAATTTTGCTCATGGGCCGCGTCGCGGGCGTCACCGCCGCCGAGACTCGTGAGCGGCTGCTTCGCGCGGCCGCTGACATGTTCGCCGAGCGCGGGTATGACGGCACGCGCGTGGCCGACATCGCCGCGGCCGCGGGCCTGAGCAACGGCGCGATGTACGCGCACTTCGCCTCCAAGGCAGAACTGCTCGCAGGCGCGCTGCGTACGCACGGGCGGCGGCTGCTCGCCGACCTGTTCGCCACCGATCCCAGCCGGTCGGTTACGGATCTGCTGCTCGTCGTCGGCCGGTGGCTGCCCCGCCGGTGCGACGCCCGCGGTTACCTCATCGTCGAGGCGCTGGTAGCGGCCCGCCGCGACCAGGACGTCGCCCGGCCGATGCGCGACTACGTGGGCGAGCGTGCTGACTGGATCGCCGGCCTCATGCGCGTCGCCCAGGCCGGTGGCGAGCTTGACCCGGCGCTGTCACCGGATGCGCTCGCCCACTTCTGCCTCCTGCTCGCGATGGGCAGCGCTCTCATTACGCCGGACCTGCATGCGGTCGGCGACCAGGAGTGGGCCGCCTTGCTCACCCGCGTGGTCACCGCCCTCGCCCCGGCCGGCATCACGACACAGACAGGAACAACGCAGTGAAAGTGCAGATCAGCCCCGAGAGCTGCCAAGGGCACGGCCGCTGCTACGACCTCGCCCCCGGCCTGTTCAGCGAGGATGACGAGGGCTACGGGACGGTCCTCGGCGATGGCACCGTGCCGCCGGGCAAAGAGCACGATGCGCGCCTGGCGGCCCTTAACTGCCCCGAACGCGCGATCGAGCTGCTCGAGGAGGCGTGACATGGCCGTCGATGACCGGTTCACCGAGGATTTCCGGGAGACAGGCGAAGACGAGCTCCTCGGCACCCGCAGCGAGGTCGTCACGGGCCCGGTCTCAGACTGGGCGACCGACTTCTCCCATGTCGAGCCACAGTGGTCCGCCGACCCCTACCCGATCCAGGACGACCTGCGTCAGCGCTGCCCGATCGCGCGCACCGAGCGGTTCGGCGGCGGATGGCTGCCCACGCGTTACGAGGACGTCGCGGCGATCGCCTACGACACCGGGCACTTCTCCTCGCGGTCGATCATCATGAGCAACTTCCGGCCGCCCCGCGAGCTGGCGCCTATCGGCGGCTCGCCACCGATCTCCTCCGACCCGCCTTTCCACCACGACGCGCGCAAGCTGCTGCTCCCCGCGTTCACCAAGACCGCGGTCACCAGGCAGGAGCCGGCGACGAGGGCGTTCTGCCACTCACTCATCGACGCGTTCGCGGGGCAGGACGTCGTGGACGCCGCCCGCGACTACGCGCAGCACATCCCGATGCGCGTCATCGCTGACATGCTCGGCTTCCCCCCAGAACACGGATCACAGTTCCGCGAGTTCGTCGAGGACTTGCTCGAAGGCATCAACCTGCCGCCGGAGGAGCGCATCGAGCGGGTCTCACGGCTGTTCGACTACCTGCTCGCCCAGGTCCACGACCACCTCGGCAACCCGGACGACGACCTGACGACCTACCTGATCAACGCCGAGCTCTACGGCCGGAAGCTCGACCCGTCCCACGTGGTCGGCACGATGGCCCTGCTGCTCATCGCCGGGATCGACACGACCTGGAGCGCGATCGGCGCCTCGTTGTGGCACCTGGCGAAGACTCCCAGCGACCGCAGGCGGCTCGTCGCCCAGCCCGGGCTGCTGCCGAGAGCGATGGAGGAATTCCTCCGCGCCTACGCGCCGGTCACCATGGCGCGGCTGGTGAAGGACGACATGCACTGGCGCGGCGCCGACATGAAGACCGATGACTGGATCCTGCTGTCGTTCCCGGCGGCCAACCGTGACCCGGCGCAGTTCGACCGGGCCGGCGAGGTCGTTATTGACCGCGAGGTCAACCGGCACGCCGCGTTCGGCCTCGGCATCCACCGCTGCGTGGGTTCGCACCTGGCGCGCATGGAGCTTCGGGTCGCCCTCGAAGCCTGGCTCGAGCGGATCCCGGAGTTCACCCTTGACCACCCGTCGGCCGTCATCTGGTCCTCCGGCCAGATCCGCGGACCGCGCACACTCCCGCTTCGCATCCACTGACCGCCGGTGACGTTGGTCGTGGCCGACGGCGCACCCGCCACATCTCACACGCCAGCCCCCTGCAGCCGTTTCCTGATCCAGGAGCATTCACACTCGCCCGAGTCCCGGGCCGCCGCTACAAGCCGGTCGCTGAAGGGACCGTAGCCTCTGGATGCCGGCGCACGATACCCGCCGTTATGGGCGGCTTCGAAGGGTTGACTCTGTGTGCGATCGGGCCGTGCGTAACGAACATTCGGTGCATTAGGCAGCCGGGTGGCTGGGACAGTGTGCACGATCCGTGACGCCAGGCACGGCCCTGCCGCATTCCCCGTTGCCCTGCCGTTACCGGGGCTCTTGCGCGGCGGCGCACCAGGACTGGATAATCTGCGCCGCCGGCTCGATGGCGGAGATGCCGGCGGCGGCCTCGCCCGCGTACATGGGCATGGCACCGATATGGCCTGTGGCGGCCGCGCCCGGCGGGAGCCCGTGACCCTTGGGCAGGGTGACTCGCTGGCCGCCCGCCGTCGTTTCGCCCGGAATCGGGCGGCACGGCAGCGGACGGTCCTGTCGAGGAAGTCTGGCCGCAGAACGGCGCGCCCGGAAGCCGGTCAGCTCCGCCGTGACCTCGGCGCCCTCAGGCACGTTGAGTCGCTGGCAGATGGCATCTGCCTGGCTGAGGTGGTCCGCAGCGCCAGGCGTGTCTCCGCTGCGGGCCAGGCACTGGCCAATTCCGGCCAGCGCCCCGGGCTGACGCTTAAGGGACACCAAGGTCGGCGTCACCTCAGTGCGGCGATCTTGTCCAGGATGGTGACCGTGGCGTCGGCGTCGATCGAGTAGGCGGCGCAGCCGGGGCGTCTGTACGGTGCCTCATGGTTTGCGTGCGACACCGGCGTAGTAGTACGCACTGTGCGGGTCTGCCGGTGGGCCGTTATCCGGCCGCCAGGCCAGCACAGGCACCACCCCGGGCTCCACCAGGTCCAGGCCGGTGAAGAACGCCTCCGTCTCCGCGCGGCTGCGGGGCACCAGTGTGATGCCGCCATGCTCGGCCGCGGCCACCGCACCGGCCATCGCATCGGCGTTGAAATCGGCCGTGGGATGCGTGATGGCCAGGTAGCTGCCCGGCGGGAGCGCATCAACAAGAGTGGACACCATTCCCCGCGGATCCTCCTCGTCCCGGAAGTACATCAAGACCGCCACCAGCATCAATGCCGCCGGCTTGGCAAGATCCAGCGTCGCGGCCAGCGCCGGGTCCGCCAGGATCTGCTGCGGCTCCCGAAGGTCGGCCTCGATAAACGCGGTCTTCCCAGCGTCATGGCTGGCCATCAGCGCCCGTGCGTGCACAAGCACGAGCGGGTCATTATCGACATACACCACCCGGGCGTCCGGGGCCACTTCCTGAGCCACCTCATGGGTGTTGCCCACGGTTGGGATGCCAGTGCCGATATCCAGGAACTGCCGTACACCGGCCTCGCCTGCGAGGTAGCGGACCGCCCGGCCCAGGAAAGCGCGATTTGCCCGCGCCATCACCTGGATCGTCGGCACCGCCGCCATGATGGCATCACCGAGCGCTCGGTCGGCTGCAAAGTTGTCCTTGCCCCCCAGCCAATAGTCATACACCCGCGCCGGATGCGCCACGCCCGTGTTGATCTGCGCTGGCAGCCAGCCCGGATCCGCGTGCATCCACGAGCCGGAGCCATCGCTCTTCGGCATGATCGTCTCCTCCAGCCGCATCAGCCCCCAGCCCAGCCATGAGCCTAGCGCCCCGCCGCCCAAACCAGGCAACCGCGGGCAAAGCGCGGACGGTCAGCGGAAGCGCACCACTGGCAAGCCCTTCCGCCGGTAACTTGTCACAGTGCGTAGCTGCGGGATGGGAGAGGCTGGTGCAGGCGCCACCCGGACCCGCCGTTCGGCGCGGACAGCGGCTCGATGCCGATCAAGACATGGTTCGCGCGTATCTGGACGTTCTGCGCCCGCGAGCCGGTGGACTCAGGGTCCGATGGTTTACTGCTGGGGTCGGCGGCGTCCCGCAGCATCCTCAATCGGACGCCTGGCCTCGGGCTCTTGGTCCCGCAGGTGGCTCAGCGGGGCTGAGGCGCGGCGCGCTACGAACGCCCGTGCTGGCGCCGAGCGTCATCCTGCTCCGCCGCATTGACAAGCGAGCCATCTCTCTCGCCGCGGTTGTTCTCGCTAACCTCGGACAGGTCACCGGCGACCTTGCCGCAGGTGCGCTGGTCGTGATCAGTGACACCCGCATCCGCACTCGCCGCCTCCCCATGAAACCGGCCGACTGAGCGCAGCGTGGCACCGAACCTGCTCTATTAACGCAGGAGCGCTGTTCTTGTGAGCCAGACACGCTCGCGATGCTGCCCGCCGAGCCGAGTGTTCGGGTGACTGGCGGCTACGCGCGATCGTGTCGCCCTCGGCGCTGCGACGCTTAGTGACCTGGCTGACCTGGCTGCCGGGCCAGTCAACGGCAGGGCCGGGGCACGACCTGGTAGCCGGGTCCCGGCCGGGATGCCCCCCACCAGAAGCCGGGGAATTTTGGTACGGCGGGCACGCCCTGGAACGGCGACCGGCCCACAAACACGTACTGGATTCTCGCGTACGCCTTCATTCCCGTTGAGCATGGCAGCAACCCGGACGCGACCACCACCATAGGGTAGGAACGGTAGCTGCCGGTATGGCAGTCTTCATACGCGCAGATATCGACCACGGCCGTGCCAAGGGCGACGGCGACTGGCTTCCCCCAGGCTGACCATCGCAGGTCTCTGGCGGTGATGCTGTTGTTGGCGCAGACCACGGTGATCACATCGGGCCGCACCTGCGGATTCCCAAGGCAATCTGCCAGACGCACCGTCGCGGGGCCGGTCGTCGGGGCCGCCGGGTGACTGCATGCGGCGAGCAGCATCGGCAGCAGCGCGAGGACCGCGAGGACGGCACGAATTGGCCTGGCTACCACGCTGCTCTCCCGGCTACCCACGCACTGGTCGCCTGCCTGCATCCCCGTTACCGTATTCTGCAGGTGACGAGTAACGAAACTTATCCTGCTTTTTGCGCGTCACGTGCTTGCATACCTTGGGTGACAGTTGGGCCACGAGGCGACACCGACCGCCTGGCTGCCGCCGAGCCGGTATTTCAGCCCAGGAACGGCACTGCGCTCAAGTCGATGTCGCATTCCCCGGTCCAGGAGACGTTGTCCCGGCCAGCGCCACTGGTGCCCGGCCGGAGTCCCTCGCACGCCGTTTCAGCGAACGCCGGGGCGTATCGCTGGCCGTCCGGCAGCTTGCGGTCGCGGGGGGACAGCAGATCCTCGAAGGCCGGCGCCACCCCGGGGCCGGCGGAGGCACGAGACAGGGCAGCCAGCGGCTCGATCCAGCGGCGAACGCCGGTGCCGCAGCGGCCGGATCGCCCGGCAACGGCAAGAGCGCGGCGCGGGCTGGAGCATGCCTCGCTCTCGCCTGCGCCGGTCCGCTTGGTCTTGCCACGCTCGTGATGCCAGCGCAAGTAGGCCCGGGCCCGCTGCGGATGTGGGGGCCGGCCCGTGGCGCGCCGTCCCGGCGCAGGCCAGGATTGTGTCAGGTGAACACGAGCCTGCCGGCAGTCATCCGCCCGGACCGTAAGGACGGCGCGGTGACGGGTACCGGCGCTGGCCGCGTAATGGCCGTGATGCTATAGTTGGTGGCCTGCGCGGGCCGCCTCCTGGAATCTCATGGGACAGGAAAAAAAACAGGTGGAGAATACGAGTGAGTTTTGGGCGAATGTAAGCATGGTTGTTGTATCTCCAGTTGCGATTGCCGCCGGGTTCGCCAAAGGTGCCTATGACGCTTCGACTGATAATGGGGCTTTCAGTGCGGGGTTCAATGCGGCTGCAGGCCCCGTCATGAAGGAAGCCAAGAAGTTTGGTGCGGAGCATTCGGCAACTATTACAAGAGGAGTGCTTACAGGCGCTGCTGGCGCGCTCGGCGCCCGCCTCGTGAATGTAGGGCTCAGGCGCCTGATAAATTAACAGGCAAGTCTTCGCTCGAGACATCCGATTCCGCGTTAACACGAGCAGCTGGCGATCGTCATGCCTTCCGGGCTGCCGCGGATCCTGGATACGAATGTGGCTGGCGGCCAGATCAGCCGCGCCCAGGCCAGGCGGGATGGCCGCCCGTTCGCAGCATCGACGGGCACCTCGCCCGACCGCGACCTCCAGGCCAGTCACGCCGCACCGAGCCGGCGCCGGCATCGGGCTACCCCGACAGACCGCATCACGGTAAGTGACGGAGAAGATAAGGCAGAACGCACGCCGAGCCGCCTAATCTGTTTGCTCACTTGGTCGGTGGGCATCGGTACCGGCTGCTATTCGGGCCGCCGCTGCCCGGCTACGACGCGCACGCGCAACGACTCGTCGACGCGGCGCAAGCTGCGATGAAAGTTCTGCTCGGCGTTCTGCGCGAACTCGGAGACCGCACCGCCACCCCGCCCGCTGAGCCGCTCGCATCCCAGCTCTCGGCCTGGGCGCGAACACACGACCCCGGCACTGACCCAGCCATCGCTTGAGCGCCATCATCATCTGGAGCCGCCTGCACGGCCTGGTGAGCCTCGAAATCGCCGGGAACTTCGCGTCCATGGGCATCGACCCCGGCCGCGTCTTCGAGGCCCAGCTGGCCACGCTGACAGCGTAAGCATGCCCACGCATCAGCCACGCCCAAAGCTGGCGGCCATCCTCACCGCGCAGCCGGTACCATGCCGCCAGCGGCCTGCAGATGCCACAGGCTATCCATCGCAGGCCGATTCCCAGCGCGCCCAGAACAGACAGATATGGTCGTTCGGGACGCTAGCAAATGACCTGGGCACAGGCACACCTAGTCGGCAGGGTGCTTACGAGCGTTTAGCGCCACAAAAGTGCTCACGCCAGGCGCAGAGCGACCCGCAGGACGTCGCGGTCGTCGTCCTCGACAGTGCCGTCAAGGGAATCACGCCCGCGCGGCTGCCGAAGGCAGGTTCCCTGAGCAATCTCAGCGTCGGGACGCGCTTCACCGCGGTCGGTTACGGGGCTCAGTCGGTGACCATCGACCAGGGCCCGACCTTCCACTACGCCGATATCAGGTATGTCGCCACGGGTGGGCTGAACGCGCTGAACCCGAGTTGGCTGCGTCTCTCGATGAACCCCGCGCGCGGTGATGGCGGCACCTGCTACGGGGATTCGGGTGGGCCGAACTTCCTTGGCGCAGGGACCGGCGAGACCAACATCGTGGCCGCCACGACCATAACCGGCGACTTCATGTGCCGGGCGACCAACGTCGACTACCGCATGGACACCGCCTCGGCGCGGGCATTCCCCGGGCAGTACGTCACGCTGCCATAGCCACGCGCGCAGCCACTGCGGCCACCCCGGGCGGCGGCCCGGCCCGATGCCCGCGGATGCTCAGGTGGTCATCGGGTTGCCTATGGTGCGGACGAACGCCCCGGGCCGGGTTTGACGTTGTCCCCGGGCGGATCAGGAAGCGGACCACGTCGACGACCTCGTCGGTGTGGAGGTAGCTGTTGCGGTTGGCGCCAGGGATGACGTCGCCCATCTCGGTGTCGATGAAGCGGGGGCAGACGACCCTGGCCTTGATCCCGTTGCCGTGGTTGGCGTCCTGGAGAACCTCAGTCAGGCCCGCGAAGCTGGCGTTGTTGACGGCACGTCGATCGGGCCGAGCTCGAGACGGGTGCGGGCCAGCAGGCTGGCGAGCGAGTCGTCGTTGGCAGGTCGCTCCAGCTCCACTCACGATCAGAACACACGCACGAGCCAGTTTGCCGTGCCGGGGAGAGCGTACTGTTCTCCGCACGGTGCGCGGGCCTGCCGTGGCCGCTCAGCCGGCTGAACAGCAGGCACGGTGTGCGAGGCGGGCATGCCCCGCCCACGCGGCCGGCCATCGGTGCCGGCCGGGGCAAGCGGTGCGCCGGGAGGCCTGGCTGGGCCTCCCGGCGCACGCGGAGCGACCTGTCAGCAGCCCGTGGCCGGCATCTTGAAGCCGGCGTAGGGGTTGAGGCTGCCCATCAAGGTGTACCGGCCGCCGGTACCGACCTGGACCGCTTGCGAGGTGCTCGGGCTCAGCCGCATGAACCACGGCATGAACACCTCATCCTCGGGATGGTAGAACCCGTCGGCGACCTGCGTGCCGTTCGGCGTCGGGCCCTGCTCGAAGGCGTTAGCGCCCTTCGCGAAGCCGATCGCCACGACAGGATCACCGGTCTCCAGGACGTTAGTGCAGCCGTACTGCGGCGCGGTCGGGGTCAGCCAGGGCTCCACGGTGTTGTTGACGAACGGATCGTCCGCCCATTCGGAGATCTCGTGGCTCAGCGGGTGGATGTCCTGCAGCGCCCACGCCGTGACCGGGTTGAAGAAGCCCGGCGTGACGTAGGACGCCCAGGCGAAGGTCTGCACCAGCTGATTGCCGGTGCCGTGGCCCGACCCGGTCCCCAGGCCCACCACTTCGCTCGCGCCGTGGAAGCCGATCACGCAGCAGTTGGCAGGGTCGGTGCCGCCGAACAGCATCACGTTGTTGGTGAGGTAGACCGGCAGGTGCGTCGGATCGTTGTAGCCCAGGGTGTTGTCCAGGTTCTGGATAAGCGCCGCCCACCAGGTGACGTTGACATCGCCCGCCACGACCCCCCGCGCGGTCTGGATGAGCGTGCCCTTGCCGGCCGGCACGACGATCGTGATCGGGTCATGCACGACCGGGTTGAGCAGCACGTGGTAGCCGGTGCCCTGCTTGTTGAACTGCGACCGCATGGTCGCGTCCTCGAGCTGGTTATCCGTGTTGTCGCTGGACAAGGCGCCGCCGGTGGTGAAGCTGTTGTTGGTCTTCCCGTCGAGCGAGTTCGTCACGAACGGCGTCGTGGAGTAGTCATTGGCGGTGAACACCGGCGAGTCAAGCGTCGGCTGGACCACGTTAGTTCCGTTGAAGGTCCGGCCGCCGACAACGACGTTGACCGGGACGATATCGGCCGTGATCGTCGTGGACTGCTCATGCGAGGGGTCGGCTCCTACCATGTTGAACCCGTAGGTGACGCCGTTGTCGGGGTTGAGCGCGGTGCCGAACCAGTGCGCAACCGTCCTGGTTGTCGGCAGCACCTTCGCCCCGCCCACCGTGACGGTCGAGGCATGGATCGCCGAGTCCGGGACGGCGACCGGCGCCGGGGTTGTCCCCGCGCCCGCCGTCGAGGCCAGGAACGGCAGGGCGAGGGTGACCCCTGCCAGCACGGTCAGCTTGCGCGCGATGAGACGAGTCATGGTTCTCCTTCGAATCGCGGACGCGTCGATGGCATCATCTCCCCGCCGCGCGAACAGGAGAAGAGCCAGTAACCAATTGACATCAACAGGTTCACCGCACGGCGCGCACCGGGCGAAGCTATCGTTGCCAGCCGCGCTGTCCAAGCGCTACAGCGCCTCTCGCACGTCGATCCTGCGCTGGGCCAGCTACGAGAGTGGCCACGACGCTCACTCCACGGCACGACAGACGGCCGGCCAGCCGTGCCGGCCACGCCCATGGCCGCACGCAGATCACCCCGTTCGCTGCGCGGCACCGGCTGCCGCCCAGAACGGCGGCTATCTGCGCGCGCAACTGCTGCTCCAGCTTGATCCGTCGACGCCTGCACATCGAGCCCGATTGCATGATTATTCATAATCGCCCGGCCACAGGATGCACGCTCATGCCGCTCTCAGTGCGCTCCTGACGGCGACTCTGATCTATCCGCCAATCGCATTCGCGCGTCTGCGACGAGGCGACGGCAGGCAGGATCGAATGGCTCTGCAAGCTCACGTTCGAGCGTGGCGGACAGATTCCACAAGGCCACCCGCTCGGCGTGATGTTCTGGCTCAGCGACTTGGCCGTGCTCCTCCCACCGGTGGAGCAACTCGTACAGGACCAATGCCTCGTCCCGGCTGAGCTGGATAACGACGTGGTCGTCAGCTGCTGGATGCATGCACTGATCATGACCGACCTGCCTCATCCGCTCATGCCGCGATTCGCGCATTGATCAGCCGGGGCGTTGCCTGCTCTCAGTGCGTACAGGCCCGCCTGTGCGGGCGAGCCTATCGGCGCGGCGGAGCGCGTCGGGTAGCCGGAACTGGCCAGCCATGTGCCGGACCAGGTCCGCCGCGCCGGTGCGGGGCATCCCGGCAGCGGTGACGAACAACGGGCGCGCGGAGGTTCCCCGCAGGACCGGTATGGCATGGGTAGCCGTGCGGAACGCCGACTTGGCCACGCCGATCACCGGAATGCCGAACTCGGCGTGCGCATGCGCACCCAGGCCGGGTTTGCCAGCCGGGTCAAGATCGGCGTAGCCGTCAATCACCAGCAGGCTCAGCCCGCGCACGCCGTGCAGCACCGCGCGCAGTGGCGGCAGTTCCCGTAGGAAGAACTCACCTGGCTGGTAGGGCAGCACCTCGGGGACGACCACGGTGTGTTCGGCCATCACCTCGGCGAACGAGATATCGGCGGCCAGCACGGCTGCCGCCCGGGCGCCACCGGAACTCAGGTAATGCACATCTGCGGCCGCGTACACACCGCGGCCCGGACGGCGGCCGGCTTGCATGCCACGAGGATGCCCCTTCCCATGGCCGGACGAGACGAGGCCCGGCAGCGCCCGCGGGCTGCCCCGCCCGCGGGACATGCCCGGAGCCTGGCACCGCTTTGCTTCAGGACGAGCACGCGGGCTGCCCAAGATGTCACCAACCGTGACTCATCCGCAGTGATCAACGCACGCCGAACCGCCGATATGTGCGGCCGTCCGGTCGAGTCCAGGTAGACCGGCGAGCGCGCAGACCCGGGCGATCTGCGCGTCGCCGCTCATGCTCAACTCGACTCGGGGACGTCCTGTCGTGTCGAGAAGCGAGCGTCCGATCCCGGCTGAGCGGGTACGTCGGAGACCCGTGATCAGCTCAACATTGAGCCAATATGTGATCAGCTGGTCTTGATGTTGCGCCCCAGCAGGACGCGCCGCGGCTGCACGAGTGATCGGCTTTGGGTGCAGCGGTAGTCCGACATCCGCATACCAGGTGGCAGGGATGTGGAGCGCCGTGACCGAGGTCTATGCCTACGTCGAGGCGCTGCAGACCCGGCGCCGGGCCGAGACGAGCGATAGCCTGCTGACCTCGCTGCTCGCTGCCGAGGAGCGGGTGACCGGCTGTCACATGGCGAGTGCGTCAACTTCGTGCTCAACGTCATCGCCGGCGCCATCGACACCACCTAGGCACAACTCGGGCACGCGCTGTGGCTGTTCGCCGCGCACCCGGCGACAGGTTGGAGTCGCTGCCGCTGCGCTGGCCGCGGTGACGTCAGGCGGGTCGGCGGTCAGGTATGCAGGCCGGTGACCGTTTCCGCGGCGGCAGCGAAGGCGGGATCGCCGGTGGCCGCGTGCCCGCGCCGGCAAGCCTCGACGAGCTTGACCTGGTGCGGGTCCAGGCTGCGCACGGCAGCCACGGCGAGCTCGCCGCCTCGCCGGCTGGCCGGGTGAGGTTGGGTTACCGGTTCGGTGGCCGCGTACAGCGCGGCGTGCTCGGCGAGCACGTGGGTCAGCGCGGCGGCGCCGTCTGTGGCCGGGATGTGGGCGGCGAGGATCTCGACGGCCATCGCGCCGGTGACGCCGTGCAGGTGGACAATGTCGGGCCGGGCCAGGTAGCGGCGGGCGCCGTCGGCCGCGGCCCGTGCGACCGCCATCCGCAGGTCACCGGCGAAGGGCAGCGGGCTGGCCGGCTGCCCGGCGCGGTAGCGGGCC
>WNGK01001603.1_pt1 | contig 28901 bp, 29 predicted proteins | sample 5400601 | NCBI WGS metagenome assembly WNGK01 (sample SAMN13153376, study PRJNA577476) | soil metagenome | isolation source: 60 cm soil or saprolite under Garry oak tree replicate 1 | place: USA:California | collected 2016-06-15
ACCACGCCCGCAAACAGATAGCGGTTGCGCGCGTCGTCGAGCGGGCCGAAGCGGAGGCTATTGAGCAGCGCCACGGGTCGTGCGCCCATGGTGAAGACATCGCGGAGGATGCCCCCGGCACCGGTTGCCGCTCCCTGATAGGGTTCGACCGCCGACGGATGGTTGTGGGACTCGATCTTGAAAGCGACGGCCCAGCCGCCCGGCAGGCGCAATACGCCCGCGTTCTCGCCCGGGCCCTGGACGACCTGCGGGCCGGTGGTGGGAAATGTCTTGAGAATCGGTCGCGAGTGCTTGTAGGAGCAGTGCTCGCTCCACAAGGCCGAGAAAATGCCCAGCTCGGGAAAGGTGGGCGTCCGACCGAGCATTGCGAGGATGCGCTCGTACTCTTCGGTTGTGAGGTTGTGTTCCTGCACCAGCTCCGGTGTGATCTTCGGATCTGTCACTTCCGCGTCACGCCCTTCGCGACCGCGCGGAACACGCGGGCCAGTATGTTCGGCGCCGAGGTCTTGATCAGCGACTCGGCTTCCCCCGCGTCGAACCAGATGCCGTGGCAATGCGTGCATTGGTCGATCTGCACGCCGTCCCAGTCACCGCTGATCAGGTCGTAGCCGCACTTGGGGCATTTCATGAAATGTTTCTTGCGCTCCGTCTCGGCGGCGGCCTGCTGCGCCGCCGCGCGCTGCTGCCGCAGCAGCTCGGCGTCACGGCGAGCAAAGTACTCGTCTTCGTTCTTGGTCGGCTTGTCGTGACTCATGGGTTGGGCGGTGGGGGCGGGGGCGTGATGTGAAGTGAATCCCCCGGGTTCGCCACCGGAACGCGCCCGGGGGGCGACGACGATTCGCCCGAATAGCGGTGGCCGTCCCAGCGCGCGATCACATCCACCACCTTCCCGTTCTCCAGCGTCACCACGTCCATCGTGCCGCAGGTGTATTCGCAGCTATTGCGGAAGAAGAGATAGGTGTACTTACCGACCCGCCGGACGGCCAGGGGTGCGGCCCACAATTCATAGACCTCGCGCTCGGACATGCCGGGATTCACGGTGCCGGTATCTTTGGAGACGTAGGGCACGTCGCGCGAGAACGCCTGGCCCGGAGGTGCCGCAGGGGGACCGGGACGCTGCGGGCGTGTCTGTTCCTGTACGCTGGCGACGCGCGTAGCCGCCGTATCGGTCGCGGGACGCACGGGCGCCGGCGGCGGGGACTGGGTGGTCGAACGCCCCCGCAACTTGTCCCACGCCAGCTTCAGTTTGGCTTTTGCGGTGTCAATCTGGTCACACCCTGAGGTGGCGACCATCAACAGCGCGCATATCGCCAGCGTGCTGCGTCGCATTGCGAGCCTCCAGAGAAAGGAAGACGCGGGCACCGTCCTGACCGCCCAACAGCTGCGCGTTGCGGCGCTCCGGATGCGGCATGATCCCCACCACATTGCGGCCGGCGTTGCTTACGCCGGCGATATCGTGCATCGATCCATTCGGGTTGTCTGTGACATAGCGCAGCACAACCTGGCCGTTGGCCTCGAGCTCGGCCGCGGTCTGCGCATCAGCGACGTAGCGGCCATCGCCGTGCGCGATCGGCAGCGTGAGCTCCTCGCCACGCTCGTAGCTCCGGGTGAACGGCGTGTCTGTCGCGTCGACACGCACCTGTACCGGCCGGGACAAAAACTTGAGCCGGGCATTCCGCATCAGCGCGCCGGGCAAGAGCCCCGCCTCGCACAGAATCTGGAACCCATTGCAGATGCCGAGGACGGCACCGCCCGCGCGCGCATGGGCGGACACCGCGCGCAACACCGGCGAAAAGCGCGCGATGGCCCCGGAGCGAAGATAATCACCATAGCTGAAGCCGCCCGGCAGGATGACCGCATCGGGCTGTTTCAAGTCGGTGTCGCGATGCCAGACGTAATAGGCGTCCGACCCCGCCGCGCGGGCCGCGTCGAGCGTATCCGCGTCGCAATTCGAGCCGGGGAAGACGACTACTGCGACACGTTGCATTCGTAATCCTCGGTCACCGGATTGGCGAGCAACCGGTCGCACATCGTGCGCGCCTTTGCCGCAGCCTCTTCGCGCGTCGCGGCCTGGACCTGCAGCACCAAATGCTTTCCGGCGCGCACGCTCGCCACGTCGCCGAACCCGAGCGCCTGCAGCGCGTGCTGCACCGCCTGGCCCTGCGGGTCGAGCAGGGACGCACGGGGCATGACGCGAATCTCGACCGTGTAGGCGCTCATGCCGCACCGCCAGCGCCGGTGCCCGGACGCCGCGGTCCCCGGTAGTTCTGCTCGCTTTCGTCGATCTCGATCGGACCTGCGATTTCTGCCTCCTCATCCTCGGCCGGCGCCTTGAAGAAGCCGAGCAGGATTGCACGTCCCACCCCGTAGAGCATGTAGGCAATCCCCAGGGGGAACAGGAACACGTCGTGCTTCCAAATGCCGAATACCAGGATAACAACAATCAGCGCGAGTCCCAATAGTCCGCTGGCGGTGCGGAAGCCGGCGCGGGGCAGAGTCGGGTAATGGACGTTGCTCACCATCAAGATCGTCAACGCAATCATGAGGAACGTGAGCGTGAGGTGCCACGGCACGCCGTGCAACGACGCGTACAGGCTCGTCTGGGCGAACGGATAGTACGTCGCGAGGGTCATCCCGGCGGCCGGAGACGGCAGCCCGATGAAATACGCTTTGGCCCGGCCCGCCTGGGTGACGTTGAAGCGCGCCAGGCGGATCGCCGCCGCCATGACGTAGAAGTAGCAGAAGATCCAGGACGCGCCGCCGCTCCCACCGCCGGCGGCGCCGGCGGCAAACTCCACCTGATACATAAGGAAGGCAGGGGCGACTCCGAAGCTCACGATATCGACGAGGCTGTCGAGCTCCGCGCCAAAGCGCGTGCCGGTACCCGAGATGCGTGCGACGCGCCCGTCCAGTGTGTCGAGGATGCCGGCGAAGACGATGAACCAGCCGGCGCGGTAGAATTCGCCGCGCGTCGCCAGTACCATCGCCCAGATGCCGAAGAACAGGTTGAACAGGGTGAAGAGGCTCGGCACCACGATGACGACGCGACGCAGCGGCAGGGGCGGCGGTCTCATGGGTACTCCGCCAGTACCGTCCCGCCGACCAGAACCTTGTCGCCCGGTTTCACCTTCAGGACCGGCCGTGCCGCGAGCGGGAGGAACACGTCGGTCCGCGATCCGAACCGGATGAGGCCCAGCCGGTCGCCCTGCTTCACCGGGTCGCCGGGTTTCGCGTCAGTCACGATGCGCCGCGCGATCAAGCCCGCGATCTGCCGCACCAGCACACGTCCGCGCGGCCCGCGGATGCCGATCGACGACTGCTCGTTGTCGAGGCTCGCCTTTTCGTCGGCGGCGTGCAGAAACTTGCCTTTGTTGTAGTGCGCGAGCTCGACCATGCCGTCCACCGGGTAGCGGTTCACGTGCACGTCGAACACGGACAGGAAGATGGAAATGCGGACCGCTCGCTCCTTCACGTACATGGGCTCGTCGATCTCGGTCACGTGCACGACGTGACCCTGGGCGGCGGCCACTACGTAGCGCTCACCGCGTGGTCCAGGATTTACGGGATCGCGAAAGAAGGCGACCACCCAGATCGCGAGAATCGCGAGCAGGACGGCGAGGGGCCACCACAACAGCGCGGCCCCAATCGTCAAGATCCAGGCCCCCGCGATGAATGGCCATCCTTCGCGCGCGATCCTCACTCCAGCTCTGTTCCGGTGATTCGGGCGTAGGCGTCGCGATAGCGTTCACTCGTCGCGTTCACGACCTCGGGCGGCAGTGTCGGTGGCGGCGCCTCGCCGTTCCACTTTCCCTGCTTCTTCAGATCGGCGAGGTAGTCGCGCAGCGGCTGCTTGTCGAAGCTCGGCTGGCTGCGGCCCGCCTGATAGCTGTCCGCCGGCCAAAACCGCGAGGAGTCGGGAGTCAGGATCTCGTCGATCACGATGAGGTCGCCTTGCGGCGTCGTCCCGAATTCGAATTTCGTGTCGGCGATGATGATGCCGCGTTTCGCGGCGTAGTCACGGCCGGCCTCATACAGGGCCAGACTGGCGCCGCGCAACCGCTCCGCCGTGAGCCGGCCGAGGCCGCTCACGACGTGGTCGAAGGCGACGTTCTCGTCGTGCCCCTGTTCGGCCTTCGTCGCGGGCGAGAAGATCGGGGGATCGAGCTGCGCGCTTTCGACGAGGCCTTGGGGCAGCGGTTCGCCGGCGAGTGTCCCGGACTGCTTGTATTCCGCCCAGGCGGAGCCGGAGATGTAGCCGCGGACCACGCACTCGAACGGCACGGTGGTGGCGCGGCGCGTCAGCATCGCGCGTCCGTGTAGCTCCTCGCGGTGCGCCCCCAGCGCGGGGACGCGCTTGACGATCTCCGCGACGTCCGCCGTGAGCAGGTGGTGCGGCATCACGGATTTCAGTCGCGCGAACCAGAACGCGCTCATTTGCGTCAGCACCGCGCCTTTGTGGGGCACCGCCTCGCGCATCACGACGTCGAACGCGCTGACGCGGTCGCTGGCTACGAGCAGGAGCGTGCGGTCGTCAACCTCGTAGACCTCGCGGACCTTCCCGCGGCGCAGCAGCGGGAGTGGCAGCTTGCTCTGGACCAGCACCCCGGTCATACCTGAACCTCCGCTGCGGCCGTCGCAGGCGCGGCCGCTTGAATGGAACGCATCAGATCGGGCAGTACTCGATCGAGGAAATCGTCGACCTGCTGTGGCGCTCGCCCGACGTACGCCGCGGCATCGAGCTCGTCGGGGGTCGCGCGCAGACCAAGGCGTTGGAACTCGGGAGCACGGGCGAGGTGATCGAGCAGCTGGTCCGTCCCCTGGAGACTGTGCGTCCGAATCACTTCGTGGAGCTGTTGACGGTCTCCGCCGGCTTTCACTCCCCGCATCAGCAACCGCTCGGTCGCGAGGTACGGCATCGCGCTGGCGACGTGCTGCGCGATCGTGTCTTCGCGCACCTCGAGACCCGCCGCCACATTCGTGGCAAGGACGAGAATCGCGTCGGTCGCGAGAAACGCTTCGGGAATCACCAGCCGGCGGTTCGCGCTGTCATCGAGCGTCCGCTCCAGCCACTGCGCCGCGGCGGTATGCCAGGCGTTGCCCTCGAGCTCGATCACGAAGCGCGCGAGACTCGTCATGCGCTCGGCGCGCATCGGGTTGCGCTTGTACGGCATGGCGGACGACCCGACCTGCTCGCTCTCGAACGGCTCGAGCAGCTCGCCCTCGTGCTGCAGCAACCGCAGATCGGTGGCAAACTTGGCCGCCGATTGCGCGATCCCCGACAACACGGCCAGCACCTGGGCGTCGAGCTTCCGCGTGTAGGTCTGGCCGGTGATGGGGAGGACGCGCTCGAACCCCATCGCGCGCGACACCCGGGTGTCGAGCTCGGCGACCTTGGCCTGATCGCCGTCGAACAGCTCGAGGAAGCTCGCCTGGGTCCCCGTCGTGCCTTTCACGCCGCGGAAAGACAGCGCCCGAATCCGATGCAGCAGCTCCTCGGCGTCCAGCGCGAAATCCTGCATCCACATCGCCATCCGCTTGCCGACGGTCGTGAGCTGCGCGGGCTGAAAGTGCGTGTACGCGAGGCAGGGAAGCGCGCGATACCGGCGCGCCACTTTCCCCATCGCGACGAGGACCGCGCCGATTCGCCCCAGCAGGAACTGCATCGCCTCGCGCATCAGCACGAGATCGGCATTGTCGGTGACGTACGCGCTCGTGGCCCCCAGATGAATGAACGGCCGCGAGGCAGGCGCTTGATCGCCGAGGTGGTGGATATGAGCCATGACGTCGTGGCGCAAGCGCCGCTCGTACTCGGCGGCCTTATCGAGATCGGCGTCGTCGAGATGGGCGCGCAGCTGCGCCAACGCGCTGTCGGGAATCGCGAGGCCCAGTTCCTTCTCCGCCTGCATCAGCGCCAGCCAGAGCCGGCGCCACAACCCGATGCGGCGGCGATCGCCCCAGAGCGCCTGCATCGCGGGCGAGGCGTACCGGGTGCCGAGGGGCGAGGTCCAGCTCAAACCGCGGCCTTGGCCCGCGCGACCAGTTTCCTCCAGTCGGCGAGGAACTGATCGAGGCCGCGGTCGGTCAGCGGATGCAGCAGGAGCTTCTTCAGGACGTCGGGCGGCAGCGTCACGACGTCCGCACCGATCATCGCCGCGTCGACGACGTGACGGGGATGGCGGATCGACGCGGCCAGAATCTCGGTTTCGATGTTGTAGTTGTCGAAGATCGCGCGTGCTTCGCGGATGACGTCCATACCTTCCTGTCCGACATCATCCAGCCGTCCGATGAACGGGCTCACATACGACGCGCCCGCCTTCGCGGCGATGAGGCACTGTACGCTCGAGAAGCAGAGCGTGACGTTGGTGCGAATTCCGTCGGCCGCGAGGCGGCGGACCGCGATCATGCCGGCCTCGATCATCGGAATCTTCACGACGATGTTGTCCGCAATTTTCGCGAGCTCCTTACCTTCCTTGAGCATCCCCTCCATATCGACGGCGACTACTTCCGCCGATACCGGTCCATCCACGAGCGAGCAGATCTCTTTCAGCACGTCGCGCGGGTCGAGATCACCTGCCTGCTTGGACAGCAGCGAGGGATTGGTCGTGATGCCGTCGATCAGCCCGGCTTGCGCCGCCCAGCTGATGTCTTTGAGACTGGCCGTGTCGAGGAAAAACTTCATGACGGAGACTCCTCGGCGTAGAGGTCCGGTGGATAGCGCACCGCTTCCAGGTACAGGCCCTGGGGCGGGGCAGGCGGACTGGCCGCCAGATTATCGGTCGCTGCAAGCAAACGGGGGAAATCTGCCGGCGGGCGCCGGCCGAGCGCGATATCAACCATGGTGCCGACGATGAAGCGCACCATGTGATGCAGAAATCGATCGGCCTCGACCGTGAACGCCATCCCCACTCCGTCCGCACGCGGCGCCCAGTGCGCAAGCGCCACGCGGCATCGGTAGTGGGCAGTGTTCGCGCCAGCCGCGGCCAGGCCACGAAAGTCGTGCTCGCCAATCAGGGCCGCGGCGGCGCGTTCCAACGCGCTGGTGTCGAGCGCTCGACCCAGGGCCCATTCGTACGGCCGGCGGAACGGCGACACCGCACCTTCATCGGTACCGATCAGGTACCGGTACCGCCGCGCGGTGGCGGAGCGTCGTGCGTCGAATCCGGGCCGCATCAGCTGCACCCGCTGAACCCAAATCTCCCGCGGCAGCAGGGCGTTGAGTGCCCGCCGCAATTCGCTCGGATCGGCGGCCCAGCGGTCGCCGCCCAGAAAGCTGACGCCCTGCCCGAGCGCGTGGACGCCTGTATCGGTGCGTCCGGCTCCTGTGGCCGGCGTCCGGCGCCCCATCAACCGCTCGAGCACCGCCTCGAATTCGGCCTGGACCGTGCGGTCCGCCGGCTGCCGCTGCCACCCTGCGAACCCGCCCCCGTCGTATTGAACCACCGCGAGGAAGTGGCGGGGGGGGCGGCTCGTCACGCGAAGAAAGATGCAACTCGTTGTCACTATTTGACAAGGGTGATAGCCTTAATCCTTCATGGACTCGCCGCTGCGCCGCGCGCTGACCGCGCTCGCCAACCGCCAATCGCTCTCCGAGGAGCAGACCGCCGAGGTGTTCGGCGTCGTCATGAGCGGCGAGGCAACGCCCGCGCAGATCGGCGGGCTGCTGATGGGGCTGCGGACGAAGGGCGAAACTGCGGACGAGCTCGCCGGCGCAACGCGCGCGCTTCGCGCCGCGATGGTCCGCGTCGATGCGTCCGCCGAGTTCCTGGTAGACACGTGCGGCACAGGCGGCGGCACAGTGCCGACGTTCAACATCTCGACCATCGCAGCGTTCGTCGCCGCCGGCGCAGGCGCCGTCGTGCCGAAGCACGGCAATCGTTCGTACACGTCGCGCTGCGGCTCCGCCGATGTACTGGAAGCGCTCGGGCTGCGGATCATGCTCGATGCCCCGACGGCGAGTCGCGTGTTAAATGAAGCACGCGTCGTCTTCCTGTTCGCGCCGAACTTTCATCCCGCGATGAAGCACGTCGGTGCCGTGCGGCGGGAGCTGGGGACACCGACCCTCATGAACCTCATCGGGCCACTCGCAAATCCCGCGAGCGTGCGCCGTCAGGTTGTGGGCGTCGCCGATCCCGATCGCGCCGGCATCGTCGCCGAAGCGCTGGTGCGTCTCGGGGCGGAGCACGCGCTCGTGGTGCACGGGCGAGTGGGGATGGATGAGATCTCCCCGCATGGGATCACGGACGTGTGGGAAGTAAAGGACGGGGCGGTGCGGCAGTGGGAAATCGATCCGCAGCGCTTCCGGCTCGAGATCGCGGACGTGCGCGACCTGCAGGGCGGGGACCCGGCCGCCAACGCCGAACGGGTCGAGCGGATCCTTGGCAACGGATCAGCGCCGGCCGACCCCGCAGGACTGGCGGCGGTGCTGCTCAACGCCGGGGCGGCGATCTACGTGGCGGGAATCGCGGGCTCGCTCGCCGAAGGCATCGGGCGCGCACGCGAGGTCGTTGCATCGGGGGCGGCGCGGGCCGCGCTCGATCGGCTGCGCAAAGCGACCGCTAGTATTTCCGGATGACGCCGACCACGACGCCCTGGACGATGACGTCGCGCTCATTGAGACGCAGGGGCTGCATCTTCTCGTTGGCCGGCTGCAGCCTGATCCACCCGCCGGGCTCGCGGTAGAACCGCTTGACCGTGGCGCCTTCACCATGGACGAGCGCGATCACGGTTTGGCCGGCTTCGGCCTGGTTGCGTTCCTGAACGACGACGTAGTCGCCGTCCTTGATGTGCTCGTCGATCATGGAGTCGCCGCGCACCTTCAGGACGTAGCTGCGGCCGCGCCGCGGCAGGAGCTCGTCCGGCACGGCGATCGTCTCATCACCCGTGATCGCTTCGATGGGTGCGCCCGCAGCGACCAGCCCGAGCAACGGCAACTCGGTGGCGCCGGTCTGGCCCTTGGGCGGGACGACTTCGATCGCCCGGCTCTCGTTGTGCGTGCGCCGGATGTAGCCTTTGCGCTCGAGATTGGTGAGGTGCTCGTGAACCGTCGCGAGCGATTGGAAGCCGAATTGGCGGGCAATTTCCTCGAAGCTGGGGGCGTACCCCTTCTCTTCGATGTGCTTTCCGATGTAGTCCAGGATCTCGCGCTGGCGCCGCGTCACCGGCATATTCGCTCCCCGAAGATATACCGAAACACTAATCTACCCGAATAACGACCGAACGCAAGGATGCCAGATAACCCACGCCGCACCTCACTGGAGGCTATTCTGGCCGTAACCCGGCAACGCGTCGATGCTCTAAAGGAAAGAGCCGGCGAGCTGGAGCGCGCTGCCCAAAAGGGGCCGCCGATCCGCCCGTTTCCGGGTGCGCGCGCGCCGACCGTGGGAGTGATCGCCGAAGTGAAACGGCGATCTCCGTCGCAGGGCGCCATCCGTGAAGATCTCAACCCCGTCGAGCATGCCCGCGCGTATGTGCGCGGCGGGGCAGTCGCGGTTTCGGTGCTCACCGACGAAGCGCACTTTGGAGGATCGATCGACGACCTGAGGAGCGTCGCGGCAGCCCTCACCGCACCGGTGCTGCGGAAGGATTTCGTGATCCATGAGGTCCAGATCCACGAAGCGCGGGCGGCCGGAGCGAGCGCCGTCCTGCTCATCGCGCGCGTGCTGCAGCTGCGACAACTGCAGGCGCTCGCGAGAACCGTGCGTGACTGGAATATGGTGCCGCTGATCGAAGTGCATGCCGCGCGGGAGCTCGATGCGGCCCTCGCCGCAGGGCCCGCTGTGCTCGGCGTCAACGCGCGGGATCTCGACACGTTCGTCGTGGACCTGGGCAGCGCCGAGTCGTTGATTGGGCGCGTGCCGGGGAAGATCGCGATCGTTGCCGAGAGCGGGGTGGAAACGCGGGCGGACGTCGAACGGCTGGCGGCAGCCGGGGCAGACTTTGTACTCGTGGGAACGAGCGTCGTGCGGCAACCGGATCCGGAGAAAGCGGTGAACGCGCTGACTGGGGTCACAAGACAGAATCGAAACTCATGACGGTAACTGAGACCGGCCGATTCGGCCCCTATGGCGGCCGCTATGTCCCCGAGACGCTCATGCACGCGCTCGACGAGCTGGCTCGCGTGTACGACGCGGCTCGCCAAGACCCGCGCTTCTGGGCAGAGCTCGAGGGGTTACTCAAGAACTATGTCGGCAGGCCGACGCCCATCAGCGCCGTGCCGCGTCTTTCCGCGCAGGTCGGGGCGCAAGTGTTGCTCAAACGTGAGGACCTTAACCACACGGGCGCTCACAAGATCAACAACACGCTCGGCCAGGTCCTGCTGGCGCAGCGCATGAACAAGCGCCGCATCATCGCGGAAACGGGCGCCGGACAGCACGGCGTCGCGACCGCGACCGTGTGCGCGCGCTTCGGACTCGACTGCGTTGTCTACATGGGTGAAGAGGACATGCGGCGGCAGCGGCTGAACGTGTACCGCATGGAGTTGATGGGAGCGAAGGTCGTCCCGGTGACATCCGGTACGCGCACCCTCAAGGACGCCACCAACGAGGCGCTCCGCGACTGGGTCACCAACGTCACCACGACCCACTACATCATCGGCTCGGTGGTCGGGCCGGACCCGTTCCCCCGACTCGTGCGCGATTTCCAGTCGGTGATCGGTCGGGAGGCGCGGGCGCAGATGCTGGAGCAGGTCGGTCGGTTGCCGAGCACCGTGGTGGCCTGCGTAGGGGGCGGGTCGAATGCGCTGGGGATCTTCACCGCCTTTCTCGAGGACAAATCGGTCCAGTTGGTCGGCGTCGAAGCCGCGGGCGAGGGAATATCGAGCGGGAAGCATGCGGCGACTCTGGGCGCGGGCCGGCCGGGTGTCTTCCATGGCAGCATGAGTTACCTGCTGCAGGACGCGGACGGACAAGTCCAGCCCGCACATAGCGTTTCTGCCGGTCTCGACTATCCGGGCGTCGGTCCCGAGCATGCTTACCTGAAAGACAGGGCCCGAGTATTGTATGAAGCCGTGACGGACCAGGAGGCTCTGGACGCCTTCGCCGCCCTGTCGCGACTGGAAGGCATTCTTCCGGCTCTCGAGAGCGCCCACGCCATCGCCTGGGTGATGAAGACGAAGCGAGCCTCTCACGAACTCATCCTGATCAACCTGAGTGGCCGTGGCGACAAGGACGTCGCCATGGTCGCCGAGCTTACGGGAGCCGCGCTCTGACGAATCCCGCCGCCGAAATCCCCGAGCTAGCCCTCCCGCCGTCGCAGGTGGAGGAGCTGATGCAGGTCGTCAGCAAGGGGATGCGGGCGACGCAGCTCTACCTGCCGAACAATCCCGTCTACCAGCGCGCCGTCGATAACATCCGCACCGCGTTCCGCCAGATCTGGCAAGCCACCGACGATCTGATCTTCGACATCGGCGAGACCGAGATGCGGTGGGAAGATCACGCCATCTACAGCCAGGAACAGCGCAACGAGAGCATCGCGTGGACGCTCTACAAGGACGGCGTCCGCTCGCTGTCATTCAAACCGGGCGTCGAGGACGCAGAGATCGTGCGTTTTCTCGCCGTGTTGCAGCAGGCGAAGAACCTCCAGGCGGACGCGCCCGACGATCTCCTGACGCTGCTCTGGGCCGAGGATTTCCAGTTCGTCGCCTACACCTTCCGCGAGCTCGCCAGCGAGAACGCGGTCCCGATCGAGCGCACGGAGAAGACGGCGGCGATGATCGGTGGCGGCGGCACCCCCGGCGGCGACGCCGGCACCGCCGATCCGACCACCGTGCGCCGCCAGGTAGAAGAAGAAGCACCGCCCAAGCGCGAAGGCCTGGTCTCGATCGACGACTTCGACACGACGCTCTACTTCCTGGACGACAAGGAGATCGAGTATCTCCACAAGGAGGTCGAGCGCGAATACAGCCAGGATCTGCGCGGCAACGTGCTCGCGATGCTGTTCGACCTGCTCGAGCTGCAAACCTACGGCACGGTTCGGGCCGAGCTGATCTCCATCATCGAAAACTTCATCCCGTATCTCTTGGGCGCCGGCGACTTCCGCTCGGTTGCCTTCATTTTGCGCGAATGCAAGGTCATTCTGCAGCGCGCCCGCGAGCTCATTCCCGAGCATCGCCAGGTCCGCGAGGCGTTGCCGACCCGGCTGTCGCAGGCCGACGCGCTGTCGCAGCTGCTGCAGTCGCTCGATGAAGCGACGAGCCATCCGACAGAAGACGAGTTGAGCGAGCTGTTCGGCGAGCTGCGCGCCGAAGCCCTGGGAACGCTCATGGGCTGGCTCCCCAAGCTCTCCAACGAGCGCGTGAAGTTTCTCGTGCAGACAGCGGCCGAGCGGTTGGCGGTGGCGCATGCCGCCGAGGTGCTCAAGGCGCTCGCGAGCGCCGATGCCGCGGTGCAACTCGAGATGGTCCGGCTCGCCGGCCGGCTCAAACTGCCCGGTGCGCCCGACGGCATGGGCCCGCTGCTGGAACGTGGCGAACGGGATCTGAAGCTCGCGGTGGTCGAGGCGCTGACGACGATCGGCAGCCCGAGCGCGACGCGCCTGCTCGAGAAGGCGATCGACGACGACGAGCGCGACGTCCGCATCACGGCCGTCAAATTCCTTGGCCAGCGCGGCCACCGCAATGCCTTTTCGCGCATCGAGGCCGCGGTGACGGGCAACAAGCTCAAGGACGCCGATCTGACGGAAAAGATGTCGTTCTTCGAAGCGTACGGCGCGCTGGCGGGTGAGGCGGGGATCCCGACGCTCGAGAAACTGCTGCTGCCGAAGGGCGGGCTCCTCACGCGGAAAGAGGATCCCGAGACGCGCGCCTGCGCGGCGATGGCGCTCGGGAAGATTCGCACGCCCAAGGCGCGCGACGTGCTGCAAAAAGTCTCGCAGGACAAGGAGCCGCTGGTGCGGAACGCGGTCAACCGGGCGCTCCGCGACGTCGGGGCGGTAGGGGGAGCATGACGACGCCCGCCGGGAAGCGTCCCTCGATGATGGAGACCGCCCAGACGACGGACGGTTTCCTCCGTCATGCCGGGCGCGAATTCCTCATCGTCCTCTACACCGCGTTCCGCTCGCTCAAGCTCTACCCGATCGAAAACACGCAGGTGCAGAAGGCGCTCGACGACCTCGCGGCGACAACCAAGCACTTGTTGGATGTGGAGAAGGAGCTCGAGATCCGGCTGCAGGGCGAATTCATCTTCGTCAATTCGACGCGCCTGCGGCTCGACCTCGACAACTACGCGTCGTTCTCCCACATCCTGAATGTGCTCCAGCAATGCGGCATCGGCGCCGTGCGCCTCGACGAGGGCGTCGACCGCCGGCAGCTGCAGGTCTTCGTGTCGCTGCTGCTCGCCTATGCCGCCAAGGAAGCCAACCCGAACAAACTGTTCGAGCTGTCGCAGAAGCTGACCGACGGCGGCGTGTCCCACGTGAGCGTCGAGCCGCCGCTCGAAGCGGAAGAGGACGTCGAAGAGGAAGAGCGGCAGAAGGAAGCTGCCAAGCGCACGTACGCGCGCTCCGTGGCGGTGACGAAGGAAGTGATCAACAGCATTCGCATGGGTCGCACCGCCAATGTGAAGAAGGTGAAGCGCGCGGTGCAGGCGATCGTGGACCAGGTGCTCAACAACGAGTCGTCGCTGGTCGGCCTGACGACGTTGCGGGACTACGACGAGTACACGTTCACCCACTCGGTCAACGTGTGCATCTTCTCGGTCGCCCTGGGACGCAAGCTGGGACTGACCAAGCTCCAGCTCTACGATCTCGGCATGGCGGCGCTGTTTCACGACGTCGGCAAATCCCGCGTGCCGCTCGAGGTACTGAATAAGGAAGGGGGACTCACCGAAGAGGAGTGGCGCATCATGCAGGCGCACCCCTGGCTCGGCGTCCTGACGCTCTTCGGGCTGCGCGGCTACGGCGAGATCCCCTACCGCGGCATGGTGGTTGCTTACGAGCACCACATGAAGATCGACCTGACCGGCTATCCGAAATCGATCCGCGGCCGCACGCTGTCGATCTACTCCAAAGTCATCGCGGTCGCCGACGGGTTCGACGCGGCGACCAGCCGGCGCGTCTACCAAACGGTGCCGATTCAGCCCGACCAAGTGCTCAAGGAGATGTGGGAGAATCCGCGGCGCGGCTACGACCCCGTCGTCGTGAAGGCATTCATCAATCTGATCGGGATCTATCCGGTGGGCACCTGCGTCATTCTCGACACCTACGAGGTGGCGTTGGTGCACAGCGCGAATCCCGACGTCGCGCACGTGCACCGCCCCGTGGTCCGGCTGGTCACGACGCCCGACGGCGCGCTGTTGAATCCCGGCACCGTGGTCGATCTTTCTGTGAAGAATGAGGGCGGCAGTTTCCCGCGCACCATCGTGAAGGTCACCGACCCTGTCAAATACGGTATCAACGTCAGCGACTACTTTGTCTGAGAATGCCATCGCATCGCGGTGGCGGGCGCTCGGCAAGTCCCGAGCGCTGATTCCGTACCTCACCGCCGGTTTTCCGACGCCCACCGTCTCGCTCGACGCGCTGCGCCGTGTCGCTGACGCCGGCGCGGACTTCGTCGAGGTTGGTGTCCCGTTTTCGGACCCGCTCGCCGACGGTCCGACGATTCAGCGGACGACCCACGCCGCCCTCGAGCAGGGAGTCACGGTGCCGCGAGTCCTGGAGTTGATCAGCAAGGCCGCGCTTACGGTGCCCGTGATCATCATGACGTACCTGAATCCTGTGCTGTCCTACGGCATCGAGCGATTCGCGACGGACGCCCATGCCGCCGGCGCGGCGGGCGTGCTCCTCACCGACCTTCCCGCCGGCGCCGATCCAGCCGTGGAGCAGGCGGTCTCGGGTCGCGGGCTGGATCTCATCCGGCTCGTCGCACCGACGACAGATGAGAGACGACTGAAGACCGCCCTGAGCAACGCTGCAGGATTCGTCTACCTCATCTCACGCCTCGGCGTCACCGGGGCGCGGGCCGATGTCCCGCCCGATCTCGACGCCCAGGTGCAGCGGATCCGGGCTGCCGCGCCGCCGCAGGCACGCCTGCCGGTGGCGGTGGGCTTTGGCATCGGAACGCCGGCGCAAGCGGCGGCCGCCGCGCGGTCGGCGGACGGCGTGGTGGTCGGCAGCGCGCTGATGGATGCGCTCGGCAAAGGTGGTATCGCCGCGATGGAGCGGCTCACCCGCGAGCTCGCCGCGGCGGTGCACGGATGAGAGTCTCGCGCTTCGTCGCGCTCTACAGTCAGGGGCTCGCCTGGGTGGGCACCGCGGTGATGATCGCGGTGCTTGGCGCCGATCACCGCTGGTTCGGGCAGATCCCCGAGATGTTCGTGCTGTTCGGCGCCGCGGTGGCGCTGCGCGGGCTCTCCGTACCGCTGAGCAAATACTCGTATCTGACGCAAACCGCTCTCGTCGGGCTCACGGGCAGTCTGCTGGTGGGTGTGCCGGCGACCAGCCTCGCGATCGCCGGGGCGACGATCGTGACCGACTGGGTGTGGCAGCGCAAGCCGCTGCGTGTGGCGTGGATCAACCTGGGGCGCGAAGTCATCACGCTGGTCGCCGCCTACGGCGTATACGGCGCCGCGCTGCACTGGCTCGACATGCCGAACGGTGCTCCCGTCCTGAGCATCGAGCTGCTCCCGGCCCTGGCGGGCTACGCGCTCGCGTACTTCGTGTTTGGCCGCATGCTGTTCTATCTGAGCCTCATCATTCGCGCCAAGCTGGAGCCGGCGGAACGAATGATGATCGTGCGCTACGAGGTCATCTCGTATGCGTCGACCTTGCTCGCCGCAACGATCTTCGTCGGCGCCGTCGTCGCCTGGTCGTTCGTCGCCTGGCTGCTCGTCGGTCTGGTGCTCGTCTTCCTCGGCCTGCTGCTGAAGCAGATGATCGAAGAAGCGATCTCGGCCGAAGAGCTCAACAAGATCCACGCGATGGAAGCGGTGATCACGGCCAACATCAGCCTCGAGGATTCGTTCCAACGGATCGAACGCCTGGCGAACCGGCTCGTGGATTGGGGCGACTTCCGGATCTACCGCCTCCACGATGGTGAGCTCTCGCTCGTGCACCGCTCGGCGCGCGGCCGAGCGGGGCGCGGGGAGCCGTCGTCGGACACGAAGCACCTGCGCAACGAGGTGGCGACGCACGGCGAGACCGTCGTCATCGACGATGTTACCCGCGACAAACGTGTCGCGGACGCGCCGCTCGAAGTCCAGAGTCTGGTGATCGTGCCGCTCAAATTCGGCGATCAGGTGATCGGGACGCTGGAGATCGAACACCACAAGAAGCACTGCTACCGGCGCCAGGACATCCTGACGATCACGACGTTCGCGAGCCAGCTCGCGACCGCGGTCCACATCACGGACCTGCGGCGTCCGCTCGTCGAAACGGTGGAGCGCATGACGCGGCAACTGGCGAGCATCGCGCAGACGGCCGAAACGCTGAAAGGCGCGGCGTCCGCGGTCGCCCAGTCCACTGGCGTCATTCGTGAGGGAGTGCGGCGGGAGGAGGGGGAAGTCTCCGGCGGTTTAGAGGCGACGGAGAGTCTCGCGCTGGTCTCGCGCCGCGTGTCCGATGACGGCGCCGGCGCCGCCCGTGCCTCCATTGCGGCCAGCAACGTCGCGAGCCGCAATCGCACGCAGATCCGCGAAGCCATCGAGCGACTGGTCGCGCTCAAAACGTTCGTGGGCGAGAGCTCGATCAAGGTCCAGCAGCTCGGTCAGATGAGCCGCCGGATCACCGGCTTTATCGCATCGATCCGTGAGCTGGCCGATATGACGAACCTGCTGTCGCTCAACGCCGCCATCGAGGCCGCCCGCGCGGGCAAACACGGCAAAGGCTTCGCCGTGGTGGCCGACGAAGTGCGCCGCCTCGCCGAGCAAAGCGCGAATGCCGCGGCGGAAGCAGGCGATCTGGTTCAGGACATCCACACCCAGGTGGGCGAAGTCGTCGAGCAGATGCGCCGCGGCCAGGTCAACGTCGGCGGCGTCGAGGAGCTGTCGGCTGCGGCGCTCGAAGCGCTCGACGCGATCGTCGTGGCCACGGCAGAAGCCACGGCGCACGCGGGTCGCATCACCGCGGCCGCGGGCGAGCAGAATCTGGCGTTCGCGCGGCTGCGCGAGCGGATCAACGCCGTGGCGAGCATTGCGGGCCAAAACCGCGTCGAGGCGGACGACGTGGCGACGCGTGCGGTGCAGGCGGCCGAAGGTCTCACCGACCTCGAGCGCGCGACCCGCGACCTGGAACAGGTGGCCACGATGCTGCGTGATTTGACGCGCGGGTTCGCCAACGTCAATTGAACGCGCCTTTGTCGCCCTCGGCACCAATCTGGGCGATCGTGCGGCACACCTGGCGTATGCGCGCGCACGGCTCGGCGCGCTCCCCGGCACACGGTTGGTCGCGGCTTCCCAAGTCGAGGAGACGGCGCCCCTCGGACCCGTTGCGCAGCCACCATATTTGAACCAAATGGTTCTGCTCGAAACCACCCTGGAGCCGGCGGCGCTCCTGACGCACTGCCGCCGCATCGAAGCCGAGCGGGGCAGAGCACGCCGCGAGCGGTGGGGGCCGCGGACCCTCGACCTCGATATCGTGCGGTACGGCGACATGACGGTGCGACAGCCGGACCTGACGATTCCGCACCCGGAGCTCCCGAACCGCGATTTCTGGCAGCGCGAAATCGCCGAGCTGGAAGGGGAACATGTCTAGCGTCACCACGCGCGCGTTGCTCGAGATGAAGGAGAAGGGCGAGCGCATCGTGGCACTCACGTGCTACGACGCGCTGTTCGCGCGCCTGCTCGACGCGAGCGGCGTCGATATCCTGCTCGTCGGAGACTCGCTGAACCAGGTGCTCGCGGGCGCGCCGTCCACGCTGTCGGCGACGCTCGATCAGATGATCTATCACACGAAGATGGTGCGACGCGGCACGGAGCGCGCCATGGTCGTGTGCGACATGCCGTTTCTGAGCTATCAAATCTCGCCCGAAGACGCGCTACGCAACTGCGGCCGGGCCATGAAGGAAACGGGCTGCAACGCGGTGAAGATCGAGGGCGGTCAGCCCATGACGACAACCGTGCGCCGCCTCGTGGACATCGGCATCCCCGTCATGGGCCACCTCGGCCTGACGCCGCAATCGGTGCACGCCCTCGGCGGCTATCGCGTGCAGGGCCGAGAGGACGCCGAGGCTGGGCGGCTCAAGGCAGACGCCACGGCGCTCCAGGATGCGGGCGCGTTCGCGGTGGTGCTGGAGCTCGTGCCCGCGCCGCTCGCGTCGCAGATCACCAAGGCGCTGGCGATTCCCACCATCGGCATCGGCGCGGGGCCGGCGTGCGACGGGCAGGTGCTCGTGCTGCACGACATGCTCGGCCTGAACGACCAGTTCTCGGCCAAGTTCGTCAAGAAGTACGCGGCGTTGGCCGAGGACGTGCGGGAGGCGGCGCGGGTGTTCGCCGCGGAGGTGCGGGAGGGCCGCTACCCCGGACCGGAGCATTCCTTTGGAAAGTGATATTAAATTGTGGTGACCTTCTTGGGGGGACAGACGGGATGTCGAAGACGGAAGACGAAAAGCTCGCCAAGCTGATCAAGAAGAACATGGCCAAGGCGGCGAAGGCCAAGCCCAAAGCGCGCAAACGGTACGATCCGACGCTGCCGCCGGATAGCACGGACGATGACATCGAGCGTCGCGACTTCTTTTCGGAGATGAAGAAGCGCGAGTTCTAGTTGCGCGAGCTCTCCAGCCTTACCGAGATGCGCTCCTGGTCTCGCGCCGAGCGCTCTCGCCGCCACACCATCGGCTTCGTTCCCACCATGGGATATCTCCACCAAGGCCATCTGCGCCTCGTGGACCGCGCGCGCGAACTGGCCGACCGCGTCGTCGTCAGCATTTTCGTCAACCCGCTCCAGTTCGGTCCCCACGAGGATCTCGCCCGCTACCCGCGTGACTTGCCGCGCGACCGCAAGTTGGCGGAGGCGCGCGAGGTGGACTGCCTGTTTGTGCCGGACGCCGCCGCGATGTATCCGGCGGATCCGCTGGTGCGCGTCCTCCCCGCTCCGGTGGCGGACACACTCGAAGGGATGGCGCGGCCGGGGCATTTCACCGGCGTGCTCACCGTGGTCGCGAAGCTGTTGCACCTCGTCGAGCCCGACGTCGCGGTGTTCGGCCGCAAGGACTTTCAGCAGGCGATGCTCGTCAAACGGATGGTGCAGGAGCTCGACTTCGGCGTCACCATCGATATCGCGCCGACGGTGCGCGAGCTGGACGGTCTCGCCCTGTCGTCGCGCAACACCTACCTGAATCCTGACGAACGCCGGTCCGCACTCGTCCTGTCGCGCGCGCTCCGGACGCTCGAGCAAACCTGGCGGGGCGGGGAAGCGGATCCCGTAAAGGTGCAGCGCGCGGGGCTGGAAGCGATGCATGCCCCCGGCGTGATCCCGGAGTACTGCGCCCTCATCGATGAGAACCTGCAGCCCGTCACGCGCGTCACCGCGCACACCATCGGCGTCGTGGCGGCCCGTGTGGGGAAGACGCGGCTGCTCGACAACGTCGTCCTGGGTGAAGGCATCGGCGCGGATCCGCGAGTCACGCCGTGAGTGTGCCGGCATGGGCGCTGGCGTCACCCGAGCGTCGCGCCCATATCGAGCGCGTCGTCGCACTCCTGAAGAGCTGGGCTGACGCGATGCACGTCGATCCCAAGGAACAGGGCCGCTGGCTCCGCGCCGCGTGGCTGCATGATGCGCTGCGCGATGCACTTCCCGATCCACTGGCGCACGGGCCGGCCGCGGCGGACCGGGCTGCCGCCGACGGGGAGCGAGACCGCGGCGTGCTGGACGCCGTGCGGTTCCACACGATCGGCTCACCGGATTGGGATGACGTGGGACGGATGTTGTATCTCGCCGACTTTCTGGAGCCGGGGCGCGACCGTATCGCGCCTGACCGGGCCGATCTGGTACGGCGTGTTCCGATCGAGCGCGATGCCGTCCTGCGGGAGGTGGCACGCCGCAGAATCGAGTGGCTCCTTCGCTCCGGTTGGCCACTGCCGGCGACGACGGTGGCCTTCTGGAATCAGCTGGCCGGACGGTCATGAAGATCCCAGCGTTGGTGCTCGCGGCTCTCATTGCCGGCTGTGGTGGCGACTCCTCGCAAACGCGTCGCATCCCGGGCGATCGCGGTCCCGCAATCACCGTCGAGGTCCTGAACGCCAACGGGCGGGCTGGTGACGCACGCATCGGGACCCGGCTGTTGCGGCGTGCGGGAGTGGACGTGGTCTACTTCGGCAACGCGGGCGAAAACGGGCTCGATTCGACGCGGATCATCGTCCGGCGTGGCGCCGAGCAAGTGGGCGAGCGCGTGCGGGCAGCGCTGGGGCAGGGACGCGTCGAAGTCCAGCTCGACAGCGCGAAGCTACTCGATGTGAGCGTGCTCCTCGGCCTCGACTTCCACCCGTAGCTGCCCGCACGCCGCGCTGATATCCAGGCCGCGACTGCGGCGCAACACCGCTTCCACGCCCCGCTGCTTCAGGCGCCGCTCGAACGCGAGCATCTGCGCCCGCGTGCTCGGCGTGAGGTCGGGCGCGCCGCCCGGATGCAGCGGGAGCAGGTTCACCAATGCCTCGAGCGGCTGCGCCAGCTTCGCCAGCTGATCCGCCGTCTCCAGCGAGTCGTTCTTCCCGCCGATCAGCACGTACTCGAGCGTCACCCGACGCCGGAACTGCTGCAGCGCTCCCATCAGCTGCGGCAGCGTGTACTTCTTTTCGATCGGCATCAGCTCGCGCCGCAGCGCGGGGCTCGGAGCATGCAGCGAGACTGCAAGGCGGAACTGCTCGGGGCGTTTTGCGAACTTGGCGAGATTCGGGAGGATGCCAACAGTCGAGAGAGTGATGTGCCGGGCCCCAATCCCAAACCCCTCAGCCCTATTGAGAATCGTGAGCGTCGCATCCACCGCATCCCAGTTGAGCAGCGGCTCACCCATCCCCATGAACACGATGTTGGTCGGCTTGAGCGCAGGATCGCGCAGGATCAGTTCTCGCACCTGCCCGGTGATTTCGCCCACCGAAAGATTGCGGCGAAATCCCATCCGGCCCGTGGCGCAGAATACGCAGCCGAGCGCGCACCCGGCCTGCGACGAGATGCATAAGGTGCGGCGCTTGCCTTCGGGAATCAGCACCGATTCGATCGCTTCGCCGTCGTCCAGTGCCCACAAGAACTTTTGCGTACCGTCGCTGGAAACCTGATGTGTTTTCAGCGTCAATCTGCGTAGCGGAAAGGATTGATCGAGCGCCGCTCGAAGCGGAACAGCGAGATCTGTGGCCTCGGCCCAGCTGCCGACCGGCCGTTGCCACAGACGCGGAACCACCTGGCGCGCGCGATAGCCCGGCTCGCCCCGTTGCGTCAGCCACTCCGCAAGCGCATCACGCGCGGCCCCCGGGGTCAGACTGAGAAGATCGACGCTCACCGAAACCGCATGTCCACGCCGACCCGGTACGTGGAGCCCAGGTCGTTGACGCCGGCGTCGCGCGCGAGCGTGACGCGATATTTGCCGATCACGAGCCACAGGCCGGCGACGGGCCGCCAGTGCGCGCCATCGCTGTAGCCGCCTTCCCGCGACAGCATGAGATCGAGCGCCACGGTCTTCGCGACCTCGGCACCCACGCCGAACTGATGGTCGGCGGCGAAGCCATGGGCAAACGAGATGCCGTATCGCCCGCGAACGACGACGCGGTTGCTGGACACAGGTCCTCTCCAAATCCGGGCTTCGATCCCCGCATACATGTCCTGCGCCGGATCGTTGGTCTTGAGTGATGACAAAAAGTGTGTCGCGGCGGCGACGCGCAGCCTGTCGCCGAGCACCGGCTGACTCGCACCCACGTCGATCGTCCACCGGTCCGCGCGGGCGAGGTCGAGACGCGTCTGGTGAAACGCGAGCGTGGCGCCGACACTCGTCGCACCGACGCGGCGCGACCACGTAGCACCGAGCGCGAACGTATAGACGGGCACCAGGGTCCCCGTGGGATCGGGGCTGTCCACGGTTTGCGTGATGTCGCTCAAACCGACGCGGCCGTAGACCAGCCCCAGCTGTCCAATCGAGCCGGCTGGAATCCGCACGGCCGCGATCAGGCCGGTCGCATCGACCGCGGCAGGCGTCTGAATGGCCTCGAGGGCCAGTTGCACCCGGGCGCTATCCTGCGTCTGCGCGGGATTCCAGATGACGGCCGCGGGACCGAGCGTCAGCGCCGCGGGGACCGGAAGGGTCGTCGCGGCCACTCGCCACAGCGTCGTGCCCGCCGCCTGCTGTCCGGACGCCTGCGGCGCGGCGAGCAGCAGCAGTCCAACAACCAACAGGCCAAGGCGTTGCATGCCGAACGTTTACTCACGGCTGTGGCGCCGTCAACTCAAGTCAACTATCTTCAATCGGTTACGGCACTTGGACATACTCCATTGCGGCTCTCCGAACTGCTAACCCCCGACCGCATCCGGGTCCCCATCAGGGCCCAGAGCAAGGAGGGCGTGCTACGAGAGTTAGTGGACCTCTTGGTGGGAGGCAACGGGGCAGCCCCTGATGTGTTGCAGGCGGTCATGGAGCGGGAACGGCAGTTCCCGACTGGAATTGGCTACGGCGTAGCGGTTCCACATGGCAAGACCCCAGCCCTCGCCAATCTCGTAGCGGTCGCCGGTACGGCGCGCACTCCTGTGCCGTATGAAACGGTGGATGGTGAACCGGTACGGTTGTTCTTCCTGCTCGCCGGTCCGGAGTCGCAGGCCGGCGCGCACGTCAAGGCCTTGAGCCGCATCTCGCGGCTCGTGCGGCGCGAGCCGATTCGCACGCGGCTGCTCGCGGCCAGCGATGCGCAAGAGTTCTATCGCACCCTGTGTGATGCAGAGAGGGGAGGCGCATAAACGCCAGCGTGACTCAGACAACCCTGCGAACCCACCGCTGCGGCGCGCTGCGGAAAGAGCACGCGGGGCAGCGGGTTCGGTTGGGGGGCTGGGTCCACCGCCGCCGCGACCTCGGAGGCATCGTGTTTCTCGACCTCCGCGATCGTGACGGTCTCGTCCAGGTCGCCGTCGGACCGGGATGGGCGTCGCCCGATCTCGTGACCCGCGCGCAAACGGTGGGGCCCGAGACCGTCCTTCTCGTCGAAGGCGAGGTCGTCGCCCGTCCGCCAGCCATGCGCAACGCCGAGCTCGCAACCGGTGACGTCGAGGTGCACGCCACATCGCTGCGCGTCGTCGGCCCGGCGGAAACGCCAGCGATTCCGGTGGCGCGCGGCAAGGGTGAAGAGCTGGCCGCCGAGGAGCTCCGCCTCAAGTATCGCCACCTCGACCTGCGGCGGCCCGAGCTCCAGGCCAATCTCATCTTACGGCACCGGCTGCTGCAGCGCGCCCGTCGCACGCTGAGTGAGCTGGACTTCCTCGAGATCGAGACGCCCAACCTCACCAAGCCGACCCCCGAAGGCGCGCGCGACTATCTCGTGCCGTCGCGCGTGCATCCGGGCGAGTTCTACGCGCTGCCGCAGTCGCCGCAGATCTACAAGCAGCTGCTGATGGTATCGGGGTTCGATCGCTACTTCCAGATCGCGCGCTGCTTCCGCGACGAAGACCTGCGCTACGACCGCCAGCCCGAGTTCTCGCAAATCGATATCGAGGCGTCGTTCGTGGGGCAGGAAGACGTCTTGGGCTTCGTCGAGACGGTGCTCGTCGCCCTGTGGGACGAAGCCGGCCACACGATCGCCCGGCCGTTCCCGCGGCTGACGTGGCGCGAGGCGATGGAACGCTACGGGACCGACAAGCCCGATTTGCGCTTCGATTTTCCGATCACCGACTGGACCGCACAGGTCCAGCCGCTCGGCGTGCCGTTCTTCCAGGGCGCCACCAATGGCTCGCGGGTCAGAGGGATCGCGGTCCGGGGTGGGGGCACCTTGTCGCGCAAAGACGTGGACCAGCTCGCGGAGACGGCGAAGACGCACGGCGCCCCTGGATTGGCGTGGGTGAAACGTCAGGGCGAGCAGCTGTCCGGCTCCGTCGGGAAACACTTCAACGCGGCAGCGTTGGGACAGATCGGCGTCGGCGACGGCGATGTCGCGCTGATGACGGTCGGACCGGACCGCGTGACGTCGCCCGCGCTCGACAAGGTGCGGCGGGAAGTGATCCGGCGCCTGGCGCCGCAGCCGAAGCTCGCGCACGCGTTCTGTTGGGTGGTCGACTTCCCGCTGTTCGAGCCGGATCCCGAAACGGGGAAGCCGGTGTTCGCCCACCACCCATTTACGTCCCCGCATCCGGAGGACCTGGGCAAGCTGGACAGCGATCCGTTCGCCTGCCGCGCGCTGCACTACGATGCCGTCTACAACGGCAACGAGCTCGGCTCCGGCTCGATCCGGATCACCGATCCGGCGATCCAGCGGAAGGTCTTCGCGCATCTGGGGCTGTCGCCGGCCGACATCGATGCCCGCTTCGGTTTCCTGTTGACCGCGCTCGCCGCCGGCGCGCCGCCGCATGGCGGGTTCGCCGTGGGATTCGATCGCACGGTGATGCTCATCGTCGGCGCCGCCTCGATGCGCGACGTCGATCCGCTGGCATTGGCCGGCGTGAACGATGCCAATCTGCTCGAGCTCGCGCGCCGTCTGGGTGTGCGCGTCTCGTTGCGCGGCGACAACCTTTCGCTCGCCGGGTCCGCCGCGGCGATCGAGCGCGCCGGACCCGTCGCGCAGGCGCTGATCGACCTGGCGCGGATGGGCGAGAACCTCGACGTCCACGACGTCGAGCGCCTGATCTCCGACGAAGCGCACGGGGAGCTCGGGCGCCCGGGAGCGCCTCCCGACCCGGTGAAGATCATTCTCCCGGGGTTGCGCCGCGTCATTCAGCCGAAGACCGCGGGACAGCGGGAATACCTGCGATCGATCGCCGAGCACGATATCGTGATCGGCATCGGACCGGCCGGGACCGGCAAGACCTATCTCGCCGTCGCGGCCGCGGTGGACGCGCTCGCCCGCAAGCGGGTGCGCCGGATCATCCTCGCCCGGCCTGCCGTGGAAGCCGGCGAGAACCTCGGCTTCCTCCCCGGCGATCTGCAGGAGAAGGTCGATCCCTACCTCCGGCCGCTGTACGATGCGCTCGAGGACATGATGCCGCGCGAGCGGGTGCAAAAGGCGCTCGAGACGCGCACCATCGAGATCGCGCCGCTCGCCTACATGCGCGGCCGTACCTTGAGCGATGCGTTCGTGATTCTGGACGAAGCGCAGAACGCGACCGGGATGCAGATGAAGATGTTCCTCACCCGTCTGGGGGTGAATTCCCGCGCTGTGATCACCGGCGACAAGACCCAGATCGACCTGCCCAACCGCGAGGACTCGGGGCTCCTGCAGGTCGAGCGGATCCTCCCCGGCATCGAGGGGATCGGCTTCTGCTACCTCGGTGACGCCGACGTCGTCCGCCATCGGCTGGTGCGGGACATCATCCGCGCCTACGCCGAGGACGCCCAGGGTTGAGATGAAACGTCCGACACAGGAGAAGGTGCGCTACCACCTGGCGCGCTGGATTTGGGTGCCGGCGCTCGCGCTGGTCGCGCATGTCGCTTTCCCGACGGGCGGCGCTGATGTGGCGCCGCTGCTCGAGCCGGGCGCCCGCGCCGACAAGGACGTCGTCGCGCCGTTCAACTTCGTCGTCAATAAGTCTGAAGACGAGCTGCAGCGCGAGGCTGAGGAGCTCGCCGCGTCGGCGAAGCCGATCTACGAGTTCCGGCAGCGCACCTCCGACAGCATCGCAACCACGCTGGCGGCGTTCTTCGCCGCGGTGGATGCCGCGGCAGATCAGGGTCCGCAGGCGATCGTTCGCGCGGGCAGTGATTTCGGCGTGACCCTGTCGCTGCAGGAGGCGGCCTATGTCGGCAAAGGCGGGAAGCGGCAAAAGTTGCAACAAGCGCTCCGGAAGCTGTTCGATCGCACCCTGGCACAGGGCGTCACCGGCCCCGGGGTTCTCCAGGGCGAGCAGTCGCGCGAGCTGATCGTCCGACGCGGCTCCACGGAATCTTCCGTGCTGCGCGATCAGGCACTGACGTTCAACCAGTACCTCAACCGCGCCAAGACGTTGCACCCCGATCCCGGCTCGAGCGTGGGTGACGTGCTGTACATCAAGCTCCAGCGGCAGTTCTTCCGACCCACGCTGATTCCCAAACCGCTGGAAACGGAGCGGCGCCGCAACGAGCTCCGGGGCAGCGTCGATCCGAGCAAGTACATCGTGCGCGCCGGCGATCGCATCGTCGGTGCAAACGAAGTCGTGACGAACGAGGCCCACGAGCGCCTCGTGACGCTGCACCAGGAGCTGCTGCGCCGCGGCGCCGCGACGACGTACTCGATCCGTGGTGTCATCGGCCCGTTGCTCCGCGATTCGCTGATCATCGCGATCTTCTGGGTCCTGCTGGTCTTCTATCGGCGTGAGACGTATCGCGACCTGCGCCAGGTCGCGCTGATCGGCGGCCTGTTCGCGGTGTTGCTGACGCAGGGGGGACTGGTCGGGCGGTTTTATCCGGCCCACCCGGAAGTCATCTTCATGCCGTTCCTCGCCATGATGATGACGGTGCTGTTCAACGGCCGCGTATCCATGATCGCCGCGATGATTCTGGCGGTCGTGATCGGTCAGCAGCCGGTGCTGCACGACGTTCCCGCGACGTTCCTGTGCGTCGTCGGCGGGGTCACCGCGGCTCTCTCAGTGAAGACGCTGCGCAGCCGGAGCAACTTCTACGCGCCCGTGCTGATCATCGCGGCAGGATATCTCCTCGGCGCCCTTGCCCTCGGCCTCTCGAGCGGCTGGCCCATCGTGGAAATCGGGCTCCGCGGCCTCTGGGGCACGCTGAACGGCCTGGTGTCGGCCGGGCTCACCTTCTTCCTGCTGCCCGTGGCCGAGTCGGTCACACACATCACGACCGATCTGACGCTGCTCGAGTTGTCCGACCCGAGCCGCCCACTGCTGCGCCGGCTGTCGCTCGAGGCACCCGGCACATATGCCCACAGCGTGGCGATGGCGAATCTCGTCGAGGCGGCCTGCAACCGCATCGGCGCGAACGGCCTGCTCGGCCGCGTGGGGTGCTACTACCACGACATCGGCAAGGTCAAGAATCCGCTGTACTTCGTGGAGAATCAGATCCCCGGCAACAATCCGCACGATCGGCTGAAGCCGCTGCAATCGGCCCAGATCATCAAGGCGCACGTCACCGACGGCATCGCGCTCGCCGCCGAGGCCAAACTTCCCGATTCGGTGTCAGCGTTCATCCCCGAGCATCACGGGACCACGGAGATCACCTACTTCCTCGACAAGGCGAAGAAGTCCGACGGCGGCCAGGCGCGTAATCCGGAGGACTTCACGTATCCGGGTCCCAAGCCACGGTCGATGGAAACCGCGATCTCGATGATCGCGGACTCGGTCGAAGCGGCGCTGCGGGTTCTGGAGGACCTCACGCCGCAAAAGATCGAGGAAGCGATCGACCACATCGTGCGCACCAAGGTCAACGCGGGTCAGCTCGATGAAGCCCCACTCACCCTCCAGCAGATGGAGCAGGTGAAATCCGCGTTTTTGGTCGTGCTCAGCGGGATGTATCACAATCGCATCGATTATCCGGAGTCCAGTGGCGGGATCAGTGCGGCCTGGCACTCGGCGAGCGCGCCAGGCGCGCGCTGACGAGCTCATGCGTGTGGCGAAGCGGGTGTTGGCGTGGGAGTGCGCGCCGGCCCGATCGCACGTGGACATCACGCTGCTCCCCGCAGCGGCCATGCGGCGTGCCAACCGCCGCGCCACCGGCCGCCGCGGCCTGACCGACGTGATCGCCTACACGCTGCCACAGCCTGACGGCCAGCTCCTGGGCGACGTGTATATCTGCCCGGACGCGGCAGCCGAGGCCGCACGGAACGGCACGGGACTCCGCGAAGAGCTCGTGCGGCTTGCGGTCCACGGGACGCTGCACGTCCTGGGGTACGATCATCCCGAGGGCACTGGGCGTACCCGCTCGCGGATGTGGCAGCTGCAGGAACGCTACGTCAAACGACTGCTTCGCTAATGCTGACCGAAGCCGCACTCCGCCTCATCGGGCTGGTTGTCGCCGTCAGCGCGGGTGTCTGGGCCGCGCTGCTCGCCCTGGCCGAAGAAGCTGCCGTGGGCGAGGCGCTCCACACCCTCGGTGATGCTCCCCCCATAGCCGCCGAGCGGCGCGTGCCGCTGCATCGTGCGCTGCACGTGGCACGCCTGGCGTTGCTCATCCTCGGCGCCGTCGCCACGGCCAATGCCGTGGTCTGGTGGACCAGACCGTGGGCGGAGGCAATCCTCACGCTGGCAGTCGGAACCCTGCTCCTCTTTATCGTGGGCGACGCACTGCCGCGCAGCGTGGCGCGGATCGCACCCGAGCTGTCGGATGCGGCCCTTCCACTCGCGCGGCGCACCCTGGCCCCGTTCGGCCCGCTGCTCTGGCTCCTCGCGTGGGCGGATCGCGGGCTCCATGCCCTCGTCCACACGCCGCGGCCGCTGCAACCCAACCTTGGCGTTGCCCAGCGCGACATGCTGCTCGGCGTCTTTACGCTGGCCGACACGACGGTGGACGAGGTCATGACGCCGCGGCTCGACATGACCGGCGTGGATATCTCGGCGTCCACTGAGGAGGTCCTAGAGGCATTCCGGCAAAGCCAGCACACGCGCCTACCGGTGCTGGATGGCTCACCCGACAACGTCGGGGGGGTGGTGTTCGCAAAGGACCTTGTGCCCATCGCGATGGGGCTCGCGGAACCGGGCATTCGCTGGCAGACGCTCATGCGTCCCGCGGCGTTCGTTCCCGAGACCAAGACGCTCGACAATCAGCTCCGCGACTTTCAGGGCACGCCCGCGCACATTGCGATCGTGGTGGACGAGTTCGGTGGGACCTCGGGTCTTATCACCCGCGAAGACATTCTCGA
>WNGK01002932.1_pt1 | contig 28894 bp, 32 predicted proteins | sample 5400601 | NCBI WGS metagenome assembly WNGK01 (sample SAMN13153376, study PRJNA577476) | soil metagenome | isolation source: 60 cm soil or saprolite under Garry oak tree replicate 1 | place: USA:California | collected 2016-06-15
TCGGGCGTTATGACATCGTCGGTGCGGAAACTTTCGTAAAACAAATTTCCGAAGATGCGAAATTCCCAATCATCGTTGGGATTATAAACCAACGCAGGTTTTGGAAAGACGCCTTCCAGACGCAAGTGGTCGGTGAAAAGCCAAATGATACCACCGCCGGGAGCAACTATCGGAGTCTGGTTAAGCGCGAAGCCCACTCCGATCACGGCAAAAATTTTGTCTTTCTTCAGTGGAAACGTGACGAACGCCTTGGCCGGGATATCGAAATCGTTGCCGTGGACGTCATTTTGGAAAAAGAGGCCTGGATCAATCTCGATACCCGCGCCGGCATGGTCATGGACCACATATTCAAAAGCCAATAGAGCGTGCGCGGTTTGGAGATGATCGGGCAAACCATTATCGGTGCCCCCGAAATCGAACCGCTCGTATTCAACTCCTGCCCGGAAATACCACTTCCCGGTGATGAGGAAGCGATGAGCGTAGCTGAAGTCATTGTAGAGCGAATCGCCGTGGCCGAAGTTGCCGTTGACGTCGTAGAAATTGCTGCTGAACGTGTAGTCCATCTCATAATCGAACAGATTAAGGTGGTTTTCATCCGCTGGCGTGGGCGCAGGTTGTGGCACGGCCTCCACACCGGCAAGGACTGAGGTGGCTGCACTCAGAAACAGGCTGATAAAGAACAGTCGTATGTTTTTCATAAGGTTAAGGAAAGCGAATCATCGATATATCGAATGAGCGTGTCGAGACCGATGTATCGGATTGAAAATATTCTGGCAAGGCAATAATTCGAGAAAACCGCGAGGTGCTCCCCTGCGCGTTTTCAAGCTGCCATTGCGATAAAGCGGCAGTTAAAAGTCCCGACTAAATTCTTTTCTATCAGTTCCTGAAGCCGTTTTTCTGATTCGAAAACGAATTGCGTGATGGCGTTGAGCTTGACAGCTTTGAACTGTTCGCCGCTGCGATAAATTGATGGTACGTCTCAGCGGCATCGGCCCAGCTCCAAGTGTGAAGGCGTGGAATTGCGACTGGCTCACCGCGCCGCTCGGCTCGCGGAAGAGACGTTCTAATCGGCGTTCGAATTAAACGGAGGATCGAGATAAACAAGATCGACACTCGCATCCGGGAACTCTTTCCTGTTCCTCAGCCAGCCAAGATTATCGCCAAAATACAAGCGATTCATTGACCTGGGGAATAGTAACAGATTCCTCCCACCTTCGCCGTAAGGCGACGGCGTGGCAGCCGACTCCGCTCTGAATGATAATTGGGTGCAGCGTCACGCTGCTCGCCGAAATAGAGGCGGTTCACTCCCTTTTTCTACCGGCTGTTGGAGTTGGATGCAACGATCCGCATCGACAGGGCTTCACCATAGCCGGATTGGGTCTCAGTTCGATCGCAAATTTGCGCATTTTCCCGTTTGACAGGTGTTAAATGGGCACTAAGTTCACTGGCCTTTTTGTGACAAATCCCCTCATTCTCCCCCAGAATTACGTGGCCTTCGCCATGGTCAACCCCCTTACCGGACCCGATCATGAAGTAGCGGGCTGGTTCCACGCGCACCTGACGCGGACATTTGTGACCGTGCTGCGAGCCTTCACCGAATTTGGTTCGAGCGAATGGATCGGAGCTACTCTGTTTTTCGTGGTGTTGTTTTTTGTCTGGAAGCGATGGTGGCCGTCCCTCGTGACATTGATCGTGGCCGTGCCGGGCGGCATGATGTTAAACGAGCTGGTTAAGCAGCTCGTCCATCGACATCGTCCATTTGTTGACGGGCCGTTCGTCGATTGGTCCGGCTACAGTTTTGCCAGTGGCCACACCATCGGAGCGACTCTGCTCTACGGGCAGCTCGCGCTTTTTATTCTGCCGGCGATGAAGGCGCGCCACTGGCGGAGGCTGACAATTTTCAGCGCAGCATTGCTGATCACCCTGGTCGGATTTAGTCGTATCGCTTTGGGCGCGCATTTTTTGACCGACGTTTTGGCGGCAATCGTATTCGGCGTTCTTTGGTTGGCGTTTTGTTTGATTGCTGGCAAGCCGCTGCGACGAAGCGTGGTTCTGACTCCTGACCTGCCCCTTGTTAGCGAACCCGCCTTGGTGCGCGTCGAAGAGACGCACCCGTCTGCGCAAGGCCTCTTGAGCTGATCGGACACTGCCCAGCGCAGATCTGCGCGAGGGTTGGCTTTTCGGCGTGACGTAGGCGCATCTTCTCTCGCGCGCGCGAATTGGTCTCGAACGATGAGAGCGCCGGGCAAAATCCAAATAACTGTATGGTTGCTTGGCCTTGCTGGAGCTGCGCTTTTTACGGTCCTTCTCCTTCGCCAGGGCCTGCCGCAAGTCGGCGCGGCTTTTGCCGCTGCCGGCTGGGCGATTGCCGCAGTAGTGGCTTATCATTTCGCGGTACCGGTCTTTCTCGACGCGCTTGCGTGGTGGGTCCTCTTTCCGAAATCTGAGCGCCTGCCGCTGGTAAAGCTGCTTTGGATGCGTTGGATCGGTGAGTCGGTCAGCACCCTTGTGCCCTCCGCTGCTGTAGGTGGAGACATTGTCCGGGCGCGTTTAGTGGCGATAAACGGCGCGTCATTGCCAGTCGCGGCGGGCACCGTGCTGGTTGACATTACCCTTGGTGTTTTCACGCAGGCCGCTTTTACAGTACTGGGACTGCTACTGCTCGTGGATGTTACCGGACAGAAAAATTTCGTCCGTCCAACATTGGTCGGAACGCTCGTCGGTGTTCTTGGCGTTGCCGGTTTTTATTTTGTGCAACGGTTGGGCATGTTCCGTTTTCTTGGTCTCATTGTCGCGCGTCTGGCAAACTCGACGGAGTGGCAATCGCTCGTCCAAAGCGGCGAGACGCTGGATCAAACCGTTCGCAAGTTGTACGCGCGGCGAGGGGGGCTGCTGGCGTGCTGTGCATGGACCATTATTTCCCTGGTGGGCGGCTCGGGCGAAATTTGGATCGCCCTTCACGCGCTCGATCTCCGCGCGACCTTTATTAACGCACTCATCCTACAAAGCATGGTATTAACGATTCGCTCGGCGGCCTTTGCCGTTCCCGGAGGTTTGGGCGTGCAGGAAGGCGGTTATCTCGTCGTCGGCAATCTTCTCGGGATCCCTGGAGATGCAGCTTTTGCCTTGTCACTAATCGCAAGAGTACGCGAGCTCGCGCTGGGCATTCCCGGGTTGATCTCCTGGCAAATTATCGAAGCACGTCGCCTCTTGCGTGCGCGCTCCGTGGGAGAAGGTCGGTAAAGTTGAAGTTTGCTGATCGCGTTGCGCAGCGCTCTTAATCGGCGTTCTACCTTTCCGCTCTTGGCGAAATTTGTACGAACATTCCACCAGATCAGGGAGAGTCCGCTCGGAATGACCAGGCGCTTTTGGAGTTCGGCGATTACATCCCGGTCTGCGTAAGCCTTCACAAAGCAAGTAGTAAAAGGAAGCCACTGCCGGGTGGGAACTGCGTCCACCATGTCGAGTAAGAAAATCAGCAGATCATCGGCGTGTCGCGTCGTAGCTGGCAACGATTTCTCATGCATGATCTCGAAATCGATCAAACGCGCGCGCCTGGTCTTCTCGTCATAGATTACGTTCGGCATAGAGCCATCGCCGTGCGACCACGGACCGTCAAATTCATCACGCCAGAATTGATGAGCGCGGCGATACTCTTTGCCGGCTGACTCAAGCATACGTTCGTTCAGTGTACCCTGTTTCATGTGGTCCCACAGGCTTTGGCCCGGCAGTTTATCCAGACAAACCGTCCGTGCGTCTGTGATCTTCGCACGAAACCGATCGCCATTTAGCATTTGGAAGCAGTTCGCCTCCCATCGCCGCCAGTCTCGCACGTCGCTCAGGTAACGAATTGTGATGCCGGCCGCGCGAAAATAAAAATTTATCAGATCGGCACCGCGTTCACCGAAAATATTGCGACGCTTGATCACGACGAGCCGGTCGCGCCGGCGCTTTTCCGAAATTGTATTGATTTTTAACGACTCAACGAACGTTGTTGCCGCTTCGGACAGACCGTCCGGTATGAAGCGTTCCAGCAGTGCCTGCCCGTTCCCATTTTTCCCAATCGGCATTGTTTTCCTAAATCGAACTTATCGCGCCGGCTGGCTGTATCCGTCGCTTGCGCGAGCCAATCGCTTCAATCGGCAGTTTATTATTCCGAAAGCTTGATTGTTTCACCAATTTTCATCACGCGCAGATCGGCTTCGACGTGGCGCTGTTTCAATTCGCGATCGAACATTTCCGGTGTCCCCGTCAACACGGGAAACGTTCCGTAGTGCATCGGGATCACCGTCCGTGGTGCAACCAGTTTCACCGCTTCGGCCGCGCGGGCCGGTCCCATTGTGAAATGGTCGCCAATGCAAACCAGCATGCTGTCGATCTTGTTAAATCGCGACACGAGCGCCATATCGGAAAACAAATCCGTGTCGCCTGTGTGATAAAACGTCGGTCCGCCACGGATCGCGACGATCAGCCCGCTTGGGTTTCCGCCGTAATAAGCTGGCGAATTTTCGTCTTTCTCCACTGCGGTGCCGTGCCAGGCCGGCACAAACGTGACGATTACTTCCCCCTCAAGCAGCTTGAGCGTGCCGCCGAAATGACCCGTCGTATCCGTGTTGGCCAGGTCGGCCGGATAACCGAGCACCGTTGTCATCGCTACCGAAAGATCGTATGTCGCCACAAGTCTGGCGCGCGTTCGTTTACCGATCTCGACCGCATTTCCCACGTGATCGGAATGTCCGTGCGTGACCAAGATCAGATCAACGCGCTTCAGACCCGCGACCTCATCTTTGCCCTTTTCAAAAACTGGATTCGTCAACCACGGGTCGACCAGAAGCACGTTGCCAGCCGGCGTGATGATTTTGAATGCGGACTGCCCATCCTTGTCATTTTACTTAGCATCGACAGATGAATCACGAACTCGCGCATCGACACTTGGCTAACACCCATCCGCGAATGGCCGCTTTGATCGCCCGATCATTTCCTTACAATGTCAAACCAGCGCTATCGATCCGTCCATTTGACGCGCTCGCAGAATCAATCGCTTACCAGCAATTAAGCGGGAAAGCGGCCGCGACCATTTTTGGTCGCGTCCGCGCGCTCTACCCGCGGCGGAAATATCTCGATCCTGAAAACATTTTGGCTACACCGGATGAAACTTTTCGCGCAGCCGGTCTTTCTCGCAACAAAATTGCAGCTCTGAAGGATCTCGCTGCAAAAACAATCGATGGCACGGTGCCATCGTCTCGCGCGATTGTTCGAATGAGCGATGAGGAAATCGTTGCGCGCCTGATTACAGTGCGCGGCATTGGCCGATGGACGGTTGAGATGCTCCTCCTGTTCGATCTCGGCCGGCCCGACGTCTGGCCGGTCGATGATTATGGCGTGCGCAAAGGTTTCGCCAAAGCATTTGGCCGCAGAAAACTTCCCACGCCGAAAGAGCTCATGAAATTCGGCGAAAAATGGCGGCCCTATCGCTCTATCGCTGCGTGGTATTTCTGGCGCGCCTTGGATGCGCCGAAGAAGACGAACCGCTTCGACTCACCAGAAAGTTAAAAAGGGTTACAAACGTTACATCGTTACAATGGCGCTTGTAACGCTTTTAACATTTAACAATAGCGAACCCGCATTGACTTTCCTTTCGCCGATCGCTAAAACACGACGCCATGGCAATGATCCACGTTAATCGGGGTGCAACGAGTCTGGGCACATTTTCAGAAGAAGAAGTCCGGGAAGGCTTGCGCACTGGTCGTTTCGCGCCAACCGATCTTGGCTGGCGCGAAGGAATGGCGAATTGGCAGCCGCTCTCGCAATTTCCCGACCTCGGAGGCGCTGCTGCTGTTGCGCCGCCTCCGCAAATTAGTGCAGCATCGACAGCTGCACCTGGGGCGCCACGCAGTGGATTGCCGTGGGACGAACGCCGGACAAAAGGACTGTTCAATGCGTTTATTGAAACTTTGCAAATGGTTTTGACCAGACCGGTCGCCGCGTTCACCGCGATGAAGCGCGAGGGCGGTCTCGGCGAGCCGCTTTTCTACGCCATCATTGGCGGAACTTTCGGCGTGATGTTTGCCGTGACTTACAATTTTGTTCTCCGGTCATTTACGCCGTTTGGAGATAGACATGGCACTCTTGCACATCTTTTCGGTGGGCTCACCTGGATTATCCTTTTGATTCTGGCGCCGGTCTTCGTCGTCATCGGAACGTTTATTGGCTCAGCGATTCTTCACGTGTGCCTGATGATCGTGGGCGGTGCGAAGCAGTCATTTGAGACTACTTTCCGAGTGATTTGCTTCGCAGAAGGATCGGCCAGTCCGCTTCTTGTGATTCCGTTTTGTGGCGGACTGATCACTGGAATTTGGAAGATCGTCCTTTACTGCATTGGACTGGCACGCGCCCATGAAACCGATACTGGTCGTGCTGTAATCGCAGTATTATTGCCCCTGATCATTTGCTGTGGAGGGTTTCTGTTGTTGATGGCAGTGATGTTCGGGGCGTTCGGCGCCTGGAGCGCGTCGCAACACTAGAATGATCGATGCAGGTTTCATGTCGCCACTGTGGTCCGCATGAAACCGATCACGAGCTGCTTTGGCTGAGCGTTTCGCTCGGATCGCTTGGCGTAACAGCAGGCTGGTTTGCGTTCGGTTTACCATGGCCGCGCTGCGTATTTCACGACCTCACAGGTTTACCATGCGTCACTTGCGGCATGACGCGATCGGCAATCCAATTTTTTCACGGGAATTTTCTTCCCGCGTTGCGCTGGAATCCGCTCGTTTTTGTTGCGCTGTGCGGATTGTCGATCTTCGATGCTTACGCCTTCGTTGTTTTGGTCGCGCGTGCGCCGCGCTTGCGCATCGCAAAATTTAGTTCTGCGGAAAAAACTTTTGTTCGTGCGCTGGTCGTAACTTTTGTCGGAGCAAACTGGGGTTATCTGCTCCTGCACTGGCGCAATTTTTATTGATCCAAGTGAACCGAGGCGATTGAGGTCAACCGCCACTACCGCCTGGATTTGCCCGCCCTACATCATCCTCTGGCGCGCCGCGGTGCGCTTCGATGAACGCAGTCGGATTAAGCCAACCCCGCGTATCTTCGCGATAACCGGGTCCGACGAACGGCGTGACGAATTCGCGCATTTCGAAATGCAGATGGGCAAAATAACGGCCGCCTGCGGTTCCGACGGTAGCGATTTGCTGACCACGCCGGACCTCATCGCCAACATGCACGAGCATTGTTTCCACATGCCCGTAATACGACTGCACGTATTTGCGTTGTGCATTCTCGATGTAGGCATGCAACACAATGACAATATTTCCCCAGCCCGGTCCGCCATCTCGCGCCAGTAAAACCAGCCCGTCGGCCACTGCGTAGATTGGATCGCCCAAATCGCTGTCTTCTCCGCCGATGCCGTTCAAGTCATCGCCCAGGTGATGATTCTCCGTGAATCGTTGCGCATTGTAAGCCATCGCGCCGTTCTCGCTGCCGAGCGGAAAATCGAAACGAGTCGCAGTTGGAATTGAGGCGAGCTCAATCGATAAGGGAATACGAAATCCTGGATCGACGTGCTTCGGTCGCGTCAATTCCGGCCAGAGTCGAAACCAGAGTGTCGCGAGGAGTCCCACCGCAAATGCGGCTGCGCCGAGCGCAATTAGTTTCTTCATCGATTAACCACGAATGGAGGCAAATTTGACGCGAATCACAAACAACTTGCGATTCTTCGTGCCCATTGGTGTTTATTCATGGTTAATGAGAATTTTAGTTACGGGCGGCGCTGGTTTTATCGGCTCCCATCTCGTCGAAAAACTACTCGCGGCTGGGCACGACGTCGCCATTCTCGACGACTTCAACGATTTTTACGATCCGCAAATCAAACGCGACAACGTCTCGGCCGTCTCCAAAGACATCGCGATCCATCATGTCGATCTTCGAGACAGCGCGACTGTGCGCAACGTATTTCACCGGGAGAAATTTGAGGCGATTGCGCACTTGGCGGCGCGCGCGGGAGTTCGTCCATCAATTCAACACCCGCAACTTTATTGCGACACGAATGTCACCGGCACCTTGCATCTGCTCGATGCCGCCCGCGTGACCGGGGTTGAGCGATTTATCTTCGCGTCCAGCTCGTCCGTTTACGGCATTTCGAAAATAGTTCCCTTCTCCGAAGATCAACATCTCACTCAGACGCTGAGCCCATACGCCGCCACAAAAATACATTGACGACATTATTCAAGGTACAATGGCGGCGCTTAAGTATGACGGGCCCCTTTTCGACATCTTCAATCTCGGCGAGAGCGACACGATTCAGCTCAAGGATTTGATTGCGGCAATCGAGAATGCGCTTGGAAAAAAAGCAAAGATCAACCGGCTGCCTGAACAACCAGGCGACATGCCGCTGACTTGCGCGGACATTTCGAAAGCGAGAAAACTGCTTGGTTACAATCCAGCCACGCGATTAAGCGAAGGTCTCCCTCAGTTTATCGACTGGTTTCTCGCGCGATTGAAACGATAGTAGCCCAGCGTTTTAACGCTGGGACAAAAGATCAAAAAGAGGGAAGAGTCCCGCGAGGGACGAAAGAACCGTTCTTCCGTCCCAGACGGGACTCGGATTGATAGAGTAACATTTACCCAGCGTTAAAACGCTGCGCTATTATCACTAAAGCGATACGCATTATAGCTTCCGATGAATTCGAGTTTGCCATTTGATGAACGTGCCTGTTTCGTCGCAGGCCAGGCGAAATCTGGCACAACGCTTTTGGTCGCGTTGCTCGACAATCATCCCGAACTTCTCGTCCTGCCGGAAGAGACCGCGTATTTCCCCACCGTTCTCACAAAATATGCGCCGCGCGGGCGCCGCGCACAGTTCGATTACCTGACCAAACAATCGCTTTCCAACGTACTGTTCGGTGGGCCATGCAAATGGGGCAAACGCAACTACGCCATATTTCCGCGCGAGAAATTTCTCGAAACATTTGAACGCACGGCGTTCGACCCTGCAAACGCTGAAGAAGATCTGCTTGTGCTCATGGTGAAAGCCTACGCGGCGACGCTGCGGCGCCCGCTCGACACCATCCGACGCTGGGTCGAAAAAACTCCGGCGAATCGCAATCACGTTCCCGCGATTCTTGCCCGATTTCCGCGCTCGAAAATTCTCGTCACGATGCGCGATCCGCGTGCCATCCTCGCAGCGCAAATCGCGCTGGAGAAAACAAGAAAAACCGGGCGATTTTCGACGTATTACGTGATCGCTCACTGGCGCGTCGCAGCCAAGCTCGCGAAGCGCGTGCGCGAGGGTGATACCCCGGGTCTCGTCGTGCCATATGAGCAACTGGTGTGCGAGCCGGCCAGCACGATGGAGAAAGTTTGCGCTTACCTCGAAATCACTTTCGATCCGGGAACAGTCCTGACGCCGACAAAACTGGGTCAGTTCTGGAGCGGCAACTCGGCCGCGCGAACTAATTTCTCGCAGATCAGTCCGGAACCGGCGACCCGATGGCGGGGCGAACTTTCGGACGAAGAAATCGGCTGGGTGGAGTGGCACTGCCGCGATCTGATGCCGGTATTTGGGTATGAGCCGAAACTGAGCCGGCGCGAGTTGCGATATTTTGTCCGGCCAATTCGAGGCGAACGCCCAAGGGAGTATTTAAAGTCTCGCCTCTATTCCTTTCGCGATGATTGGATCCGGCGCCAGAATCTGTAGGCGCTTCGCCGCTCGCCATGTCGCAGTGCCGCGAAGGCGGGTGCGAAGCGCGCCAAGGCGATCGCTACAGCCGTTATTCGTTCCACTTGCAATCTTGGCCGCACGCGCGATAATCGGGCCGAGATGTCGGGAATTTTCTTCGATCTTCCCAGCCTCCGTTTTCTGCGACGATTCAGATTTTTGAAAATATGATGCGAACTTTTGCATTTTCACTGCTTCGTTGGTTGAGCGCGCCGGCTTGCGGTTCGAGACAGCTATATTTCCGGCTCAAGGAGGCGGAGTTTCCGGCGGCGTCGCAGAGTGCTTGCAAATTGTTTGAATGGACCCTGAGTGAGTCGCGCGCCGCGGACTGTGCATCGATCGATGCGCTCCGCCCATTTAACAATTGGGTCAACCTTAAGGATCAACATGAACTCTTATTCATCCGGGAGACGTCCCCGCCATTCGCGCGGTGGATCCCGACGCAGGAGCAATGGGCGCCCGCGCCCTCGACAGGAAGAAGCGAAAGCTCAGAAGAAAACGTTCTGGCAGCGGGTCGCAGCATTTTTTGGAGACGGCAGCGCCAAAAAACCGGCAACAACAGCGCGCAACGGTGCGCAGCCATCCCGACCGCCACGCAAACCTGAGACGGTCGAAGTCACTTCGCCGCGTCTTTATGTCGGCAACTTGTCCTTCGACGCCACTGAGAGCGATCTCTTCGAATTGTTCAACGGCGTGGGCCACGTGCAAAACGCTGAGGTCGTAAGTTACCGGCATAATCAACGCTCGAAAGGTTTTGCGTTCGTTCAGATGCAAACCATTGAGGAAGCGAAACGCGCCGTGCAGGAATTGCACGACAAGGAATTCCTCGGACGGAGACTCGTGGTCAGTGGCGCGAAGTCCAGCGAGCATCAGATGCGAAGTTAACAGATAGCGGTGGCTTTAATCGGGAGACGCTGCGCCAATGGCACGTCTCCCGATTTTGTTTTCGGAACATACGTCGTATAGGTCGGGTTAGCCTGATTCAATGGCCGACACTTTATCGTTCGTGTAACCGCGATTTGTCATTCCGAGCAAAGTCGAGGAATCTCTCATTGTTAACAGTAAGAGATCTCTCGACTTCGCTCGACATGACAGCTGCACAGCGATGGCTTCACGGTCACGACGCAAAGGGAGTTTTCTTCATCGTCGGACCTACCGCGACTGGAAAATCCGAGCTGGCGGCTGATGTCGCGCAGGAAATCGGCGCGGAGATTATCAACGCGGATGCGTTTCAAATTTATCGCGGGCTCGATCTTTTGACGGCGAAGCCCGATGCCGCAACGCTTGCCAAAGTGCGGCATCATTTAAGTGGCACAGTGCCGCTTCAGGAAGAGATGAACGCGGAGAAATTTCGGCGCGCTGCCTCACGCTTCATCGATGAAATTCATTCCCGCGACAAACCGGCGCTGGTCGTGGGAGGCAGTGGACTTTACATCAAAACGTTGACGCATGGCCTGGCAGCTCTGCCCGAACCCGATCCAAACCTGCGCGTGCGATTGAACAAGATGAGTCTCAATGAATTGCGCCGCCGGCTTGTCGATCTCGATCCGGAAACAGCGCTCAAGATCGACATGCAGAATCAGCGTCGCCTCGTGCGCGCTGTGGAAACCTGTTTGCTGACCGGGAAGCCAGTTTCGGAGCAGCGGGTCCAATGGAGATCAACGATCCCGGCCACAGGCGTTTTCGTTTTTCGCGACCGTGATGAGCTTTACACGCGAATTAACAACCGAGTGGAAGCAATGTTTGAAAATGGCGTGATCGGAGAAGCGCGCGCTGCTGGAGCGATGAGTTCGACCGCGTCGAAGATGATCGGGTTACATGAGATTCGTGAACTGCTCGCCGGCCAGATGTCGATCTTGCAATGCATCGCCGCCATTCAGCAAAGCACCCGCCGTTATGCCAAGAGACAGTTGACCTGGTTTCGGCGACAAAGTAATTTTGAGCCGCTGAACTTATCGCTTCTCAGTCACAACGAAGCCGCGAAATGGATTCTGCTGCGGGCGCGCTGCTCGTTCGCGCACAAGGATGATTGAGACCCGCCCGCAAAAAACTCAGGAGCGCGCGCTCCTGATTGGCCTGGAAAAAGAAGGCGTCTCGAAATGGGACCTGCAGGATTCGCTCGCAGAATTGCGCGAGCTGGCGAATTCCGCCGGGGCACAGGTTGTTGATACCGTGACGCAAAAACTACAGAAACCGACCGCGCCATATTACATCGGCCGCGGCAAAGCGGAATCGATCAAGGACTCGTGTCAGGAGCGACAGGTGACCTCGGTTATTTTCGACGATGAACTTTCGCCAGCGCAGGGTCGAAATCTGGAGAATTTACTCGCGCGAAAAGTTCTCGATCGAACCCAGTTGATCCTCGATATTTTCGCGCAGCGCGCTCGCAGCCGGGAAGGCCGGTTACAAATCGAGCTGGCGCAATTGCAATATCTTTTGCCGCGCCTTACCCGGATGTGGCATCACTTGTCACGACAGACTGGGGGAATTGGCACGCGCGGCCCCGGTGAAACGCAGTTGGAGGTGGACCGTCGGCGGGTGCAGGAACGGATCGCGCGACTTGAGCGTGAGCTGGAAGCGGTGCGCAAAACGCGAGCAGTGCAGCGACAAGGCCGAAAACGGCATCAGTGGCCAGTCGCCGCGGTTGTCGGCTACACGAACGCGGGTAAATCGACGCTGTTGAATCTGCTGACCGGCGCCGATCTCGTAGCCGAGGATAAGCTTTTTGCGACGCTCGATCCCACCACGCGCAGTTTCGTTTTGCCTAACAGACAGCGGGTCCTTCTTACCGATACAGTTGGATTTTTGCGAAAACTTCCCCACACATTGATCGAATCGTTCAAAGCGACGCTCGAAGAAGTCAGCGAAGCCGATCTGCTCATTCACATTGTCGACCTTAGCCATCCACGCGTGGATGAGCAGATGGAAGCGGTCGACGCTGTCGTCAAAGAACTCGACGCTTTTGGCAAGCAAACCCTGATTGTTTTCAACAAGATCGATAATTTGCCGAATCGCGAACTGGCCGAGTCTTACGTGAAGCGTTTTCCCGGGAGCGTCGCAATTTCCGCGCGAACCGGAGAAGGCCTCAACACCCTGGTGCAAGCTCTGGAAAAAGCGCTCAGTTCATGGCGGTTGCGATCCCGTTTTCGCATTCCATCGAATGAATCGGCCTTGATTGCCGAGATTCATCGAGTCGGTCACGTGCTTGAATTGAAATACGAAGGCAATGACGCCTTGATCGTCGCCCACGTCCCACCGCATTTGGAACAGAAACTGGCCGATTACGCAGTTCGGGACTAAGCAACCAAAGCCCGGACACAGGATTCAACGCTGGCTGCGATTTGCCACCAGGCGGTCCGATCATTGGCTGTTGAGGCAAACTCGAGCGCGCGTTGCGCTGAGCGAAGATGGCGGCATGTTGCCGCAATGAAGCGAGTTCAGTGGATTTTCGCGCGTATCCATCTCGACCAAGTGCCAGAGGTTGTACGCAAGATCGTTATTGCTGTGATCGGAACAACCGTCGTGCTGATTGGCGTCGCGTTGATTATTTTGCCTGGACCAGCGTTCATCGTCATACCGATTGGTCTGGCTATTCTAGCCACTGAATTCATCTGGGCGCGGCGCGTCGTCAAACGTGGACGGATTTTCGTAAAAAGAGCAAGGCGCGCTGTGAAAAGTAAAGTGGCAACATGACTATTCAGGAACGCGTCGCGCAACTTGTCGAGGTTTGGCCGCAAGTTTATCCAGGCGCGCGTTGCGAACTGGATTTTCGTAATCCGCTCGAGCTGCTTGTCGCGACGATCCTCTCAGCGCAATGCACGGACAAGCGCGTGAACATGGTCACGCCTGCTCTCTTTAAGAAATATCGAAGGGCAAAAGATTATGCGAACGCGTCGCAAGCCGAACTAGAGAACGCGATTAGATCGACAGGATTTTATCGCAACAAGGCGAAGAGCATTCGTGGGGCGATGCGCGCCATTGCGGAAGAGCACAACAGCAAAGTTCCGGAAACCATGGAAGCACTTCACGCGTTACCGGGAGTTGGCCGCAAAACTGCGAACGTGGTCCTCGGTAATGCTTTCGGAAAAGACGAAGGCATCGTCGTGGACACGCACGTCGCGCGACTATCGCAGCGGCTTGGCCTGACAAAACACAAAGATGCGGATAAGATCGAGCGCGATTTGATGAAGCTCGTGCCGCGCGAGCATTGGACGGACTGGAGTCACTGGCTCATCTGGCACGGGCGGCGCCGCTGTTTTGCACGTAAACCCGATTGCAGTCAGTGTGAAGTTTTCCAGTTATGCCCAAGTGGCAAGCCTTTCCTGCGAACGGGCGTAGCGCGAAGAGCGGACGATTGACGCGCGCTCAGCGCAACCCAACCGGTTCGACATCGCGGGACGGTCGACTTCCGTCTTGCTCGGCTTTTTGACGGAGTCGTTTGAATTGTTCTTCCAGTTTCTTCAGATCTTCGTCGGACAGATCTTCAAGATCGACAAGTTCGTCTCTGGCATCTTTGATGGCGCGGATGATCTCATCGAGCTTAAGATGCATTGCTTTGGCATCGCGGTTCTGTGTGTTCTGAATCAGAAACACCATGAGGAACGTGATGACCGTAGTGGCGGTGTTGATGATCAGCTGCCAAGTATCGGAAAAATGAAAAGTCGGCCCAGTTAGAAGCCACACCAGGATGACGAGGACCGCTCCGGCAAAAGACCAGGCGCTCCCGAGAATGATGGAGGATCGCCGGGCGAAGACGCGAAATGCATCACTCACCACGCAAAAAAAATCTCGCTCCTTTTCGTGTTCCTTTAGTTTTCCAGCCTGAGTTTCCTGTGCCATCTCACTTTAACTTCGCACGCGATTTGACAATCGCGCGTAAGATCGACAATCGGATGAAAGATGCGGAGCGAACGTCTGATTGCTTCAGAGCCGTAATGACAATTTGGTCTGTGGATTAATGGAACATCTCAACTTGGATGACGCGTGGCGGGATCAACCATTTGAATTGGCCACCGTCGATGCGCGCAACTGGGGGCCGAAGCTGCGTTTCTCCGCGCCGCCGCGCTTGGTCGCCGAGTTTTACCGCGAATATGAACCGCGTCTCTCATCGCCGTTTCTGCTCTACGGCTCGGGTGATTTCCATTATCTGACTGCGCTCCGGCTCCGATGGGTCGCGGAGCCGGTCACACTTGTTTCCTTCGACAATCATCCTGATTGGGATGTGCGCCCGCCGAAATGGGGTTGCGGTGGTTGGGTCAATCGCGCGTTGGAACTTCCTCACGTAAAACACGTCGCAGTTTGGGGCTGCGGAAATTTTGAATGCTGGTGGCCGCACCAAATTTTCGGAAACCGGCACGCCGAACGAACAGGCGTTCTCGAAGTTCATCCCTGGGCGGACGACCGGCCCGCAAAAGATCGACAACGTCGCGGCGCCATTTTGCGCGATAACTGGCGGGAGAGTTTTGAACGATTCGTAAAAGACCTCGGTGGCGGGAGTGTTTACGTTACGATCGATCTCGATTGTCTTCGCGCCGAAGAGGCGGTGACAAACTGGGAGAATGGCCGCTTTGGTGTTGCCGATCTTGAATGGGCGCTTTCGTGTTTGCGCGGTAGCACCAAAATTATCGGGGGCGATATTTGCGGTGCATTCTCACCGCCGTCATATGCGCGATGGAAGCAGCGTTTCGCCGCGGAGTTCGACCACCCAAAACTCCAATTGCCGGCTGCCGATCAGGTTTACAACATCAACTCGGCCGCGCTGGCGAACCTTTGGCCCGCGTTAACTCAGTGAGACGAGCACGATTCCGGCGCTGATTAACAATGCACCGATCGTCAGTTGCAAGGTCATCTTTTCTTTTAACATCACCGCGGCCATCAGAGTGATGATGATTACGCTTAGCCCTTGAAAAGGGTAAAGGTAACTAAGAGGGAATCGTTGCAGCAACCCCAGCGTGAGAAAAAACGAAATCGTCATCAAAGAGATGCCAGCGGTAACAAGTGAGATGAAGCGCAGATTGCGCAAACCGCTTGTGGCCGAGAGTTGCATGGCTCTTTTCAGGACGAGCTGAGCCACGACAAAGCTCAGCAGGGAGGCGACGATGAAAAAGAAAGCGAGGAAATTCACAAGCGTTCTTCTATCCGTGCGATCGGTTTCGCGACCAAAGCCAAACCGATAACGACAAGGGCGATACCGCACCAGCGAAGAGTCGAAATGGATTCTCTGAGAAAAATCCAACAGCCAAGCGGAACAAGAATATCTACCACTCGCGAAAGAGGAAAAGCGATTGTGAGCGGAATGTATTTAAGAACGTAAAGCCAGCTCAAAAAGCTCGCGATTACAAAAGCGATTCCCAGCCAGACTAGCGGTGAGGCCAAACCATTAATCCCGGTCCACGACCATATGCTGGAAGCATTTGCAATGTCATTCGCGCCGCGCTTCAAAAGAAGCTCCGACACGAACACGCACAGGACGCTCAGCGCCAGTTGCAACCACGGATTCCCGAAACCGGAAGGTCGATCCCGCATTCGACTTTTTAACCTGCCGCGATGTCATGGCAACCAAATTCGAAGCTCAAAGCTGATCGGCGTTTGGAAATTGACGTAAGAACGGATCATGGCGCGTCGGTTCCAAATATTTGATGATGCGGCGGAAAATGGGATTTAGAAGCGCGCTCGTATGCACGACGTACAAGTCGAGCGGCACGAGCTCGCAGCGCAGGTGCAGCTTGGGTCCATAATTCAGGGGATTGCTGTAATAATATTTCAATCCCTGTTGGACCGCCCACGAGATGATGTCGCGCAGCGTGTAGAAATAAAGGTGCAGATCGAGCGCGACGCTGTAATCAAGCCCGATGCATTCATCATAGATCGCATCGTCGCACACCAGACAAAAACTGAACGCAATAATTTTTCCGTTTTGCCGCCAGATAAAGAAACGCGCCCGTTCCGGCATTCTTTGTCCAATCGCACGAAAATAATCTTTCGTTAATGTCTCGAATTTAAGAGGCGAACGTTCGTGCACCTCAAGATACAGCGGATAAGCTTCATCGACGTCGGGAGTGAGGTCGCTGACGATCTCCATGTCGATCTTTGGCGCACGTTCTGCTTTGCGGAATTTTCGGCGCAGATCTTTCCGGGTCGCCTTGCTGAGTGTGCAAAAATATTCATCCCAGGTTTGATAATGCAGGACCAGCCGCGTCATCGGCATGCTCGGGATGCGCGCATAGCCGTTTGAACGAAATGGTTCGAGCGCCAGGCGATATTTCGCTGGAAAATCTTTTAAAACGATCAGGGAAGCTTTGTTTTGCCGGGCGTAATTTCGGAGGCTGGCTAGCAAAGCCGCCGCTATCCACGTTTCATCTTTTTCGTCGCACGCGCCCAGATCGCCTGCACCGGCCACGCAGCCGACCATCAACACACGCATGGTCAGGAAGCGCGGGAATGTTTTTCGAACAAGATCGACAACGGAACGAAGTCTTCCCGGCACGCCTTCGACGAGGTTCTGTCGAACAAAGAACACAGGCTGGACGGCCCGCACATTGCTCGGATCATCCTTAAGAACCAGATAATGATGCTCGAAATCGCCCTCCAACGTCTCGTCGACGATTTCGTAGTAACGATGATCTTTGCACTTGTTCTGAAACGCGCGTTCCCATACGTCACGATTTTGCAATTGGGCTAACGTAACAATCTTGGCGATGCCTTGCGAAAAAGGAATAACGTTGCCAATTGCCATGGAAAAGAAAGGCCCGCCGAACGATTCGCTGACGGCGGGGAATACCAACTAATCCGAACCCGGATTTTCTCAAGCTCTGCGCCCGCGAAATTCAGGTTGTGCGTTCTTCTGCTTGCCTATCTGGGCCAATACCTTCCACTTTAAGGACGCCGCTGCGGATATGGAGGTCGCGCTGGGGAAAGGCGATCTCGATCCCGGCTGCGCGAAACTTGTGTTCGATGGCAAAATTGAGATCGCTGCGGTAACGGCTCGGCCGAGCGCTCATCTCACTACTCCAGACCACCAGCTCGAAGTCGATCGAGTTGTCGCCGAATTTCTGGAGAAAAACGCTCGGGGCGGGATCCTTTAAGGTATTCGGATTTTCACGTCCGGCCGCGAGCAGAGCCTCGCGTACTTTGGCGATATCGCTGCCGTAGGCGACGCCGACTGGGACGCGAAACCGCACCCGTGGATCCCCATAAGTCCAGTTGGTCACGGGCGAATCGATGAATTTCGTGTTTGGGACGATCATCGTGATGTTGTCGTTCGTGCGAATCACCGTGCTACGCGCGCGAATCTGTTGCACTTGACCGGTTATCCCCGCTACTTCGACGCGATCTCCGATAGTGATGGGCCGTTCGGCCAGAATCACTAGGCCGCTGATGAAATTGCTGGCGATATTTTGCAGGCCAAACCCGACACCTACGCCGACTGCGCCCGCGAAAACCGCCAGCGCGCCCAAATGAATACCGGTATTTTCCAGAACTATCAAAACGCCAACTACCAACACGACGTTGCTAATGATTTGGGCAATGGCGTACTGGAGGGCGCGATCCAGTCCGCTATTGACGAGAAACCGATTGAAAAGAAAGCGTTTCGTTCTCGAGGAGATCCAAAAAACCGCGATTAGAAGCCCAATTAGCAGAAAAATCTGGACAAGACTTAGCGAAACGGCTGGCAACGGCGCACTCCAAGCCAGCGGAATGCCGGCCGCATTAATCGCGCTAATGGTAAAAAAGACCAGCGCGGCCAGACTTAAAATCGTCGTGACAATCGCGATAAAGTTCGTGTCGATCTTGAAGCGGCTGAAAAAACGACGGACGACATTGCTTTGTAATACTCGGGCAATAACGAGCCCAGCCGTAAAAAGAACGACAAAGGCAATGACCCCTAGAAACGTGACGTAATGGCCTCCGATTTGAAACAAGGGTTTCTCAAAAACCGAGAAGCTCATTGCAATCTAGTCTGGGCGTGTTGCGTTTCTCCGCAACCTTAAACACGAAAACACGGTCGAAGCCGTGTTTTCATCTCCCCAACATCTCGCGCCGCGCGCGTGTTATTGCGGTTTCGCTCGTTCTTCGATGTATTTAACGACGTCGCCGACGGTTTGCAGCTTCTCGGCATCCTCGTCCGGCACTTCGACGGAAAATTCCTCTTCAAACGCCATCACCAGCTCGACAATATCCAGCGAGTCCGCACCTAAATCTTCAATGAAAGACGCTTGGGGAGTGACCTGCTCCGGGTTAACGCCGAGTTGCTCGACGATGATGTCCTTGACCTTCTCTTCAATTGATTTTTCCGCCATAAAATTTGTTCCGGTTCGTGTTGGTTGCGTGTGGAAAAGCTTAAAGCAATCCGGGCACAGGATGGCAAGTAAATGAATTAGAGAGCTTGTCAATCAATTTCAAGACGGGACGCACGGGCGGCATTGGATTTACTTCCGCTGGCATTTCTAGTAGAGGAAAGGATGCCCGTTTCGCCTGCCGAGCCAGTTGATTTGCTGGACCTCAAATTACTACCTGCATGGGTGAAAGAACCCACTGAAGAGAGGAAGTACGATTACGTTGAGAGCGAAGAAGGGCGTGGACGAGACCGTCGGCACCCCAGAGGAAAACGCCTGACATTTAAGGTAGATAAGAGGGACCTGTCTCGAGAGGGAAGGGGAGGGCGTGGCCGTGGGGTGCGCCGCATTCATGATCGGCACGAACAAGATCGCGATCGTGGCCCTCGACCGGTCTCCCGAGCGAAGGATCAACACAAACCATCAGTCGTTTCGCCAGAAATTACGGTGCGTTTTCTGCCGCGCTCGACAGTATTCGATAATGTGGTCGCGCAAATCAAGTCAGGCTCCGTGGCGTACTCCCTTTTTGCGCTGGCCCGTTTGTTCCTGGAAAAACCGGAACGCTACGATGTCCGGTTGACGGCAAAGGCAGAATCGCCGGTTTATCAACTGGGCGAAAATGGCGCGATGTCTTTGGATCGAGACTTCCTTGAGCGAAACGCATTTCGGTTCGCTCGCGAAGATTTTTACAAGATCGAAATCACGCAATTAGACCCGATCAAAGGAAATTTCTCCAATGTCGCCCGCTGCAGACTGAGCGGGACACTTTTTGGTCCGACCAATCATCATAATTATCAGCCGCAGCTCCGCAGCCTTTACGAACAGCGCTTCAGCCGTCGGATGAGTTTCGCCGAATACCAGCGGCAGATCGAAATCGTGAACGAACCGGCGTTAATCGAGCGGTGGAAAGAAGAAGCGCGAACGGTAACGACATATACGACATTGCGCGACGAAACCCCGTTAACCTTCGCATCCTTGACGGAAGCAGAACGGCATTTCCGCTCCAATTACCTCCCGGGTTTGGTTCGCAGTGCAGAGGAAGTAACCATCGGCGGAGTCTTGAGCCGGCGTTTGCCCGATCGAACGCTGAATCGCGCAATTGAGGAAACCTGGACGCGCGAGACCCGCTCGCCATCGAATATGATTCAGGAGTTAACGGCGCAATTGCGACAAGCGGGGCTGAATGTCTTTCGACATCGCCGCGGCATGTTGTTCGTCTCGGCGATCCGAACACGGCCGTTTCTCCACGATCAAGCAAGCGTCTCTCCATCTGTGAATGCGATTCTCGACGCGCTTGCAGCAAAGCCGGGAACCAATCGCAAGGAGTTTGCCGAAAAATTCGTTGTCGATCTTTCGACCGAAGAGGCCGAATCGAAGAAGCTCGCTCTTGCTTCCGACCTGCGCTGGCTTATCAGCGAAGGTTACGTGATCGAGTTCAACGATGGCTCGCTCGATCTGCCCCGGGGTAGAACGAAACCGGCGGAAAGTGGCGCAAGCAGCCCGCTTCCAAAAGAAGTGGAAGACGCACCCGAAACGCTCACGCCATTTGACGAATCTACCGAGATTGGCGGGAGCTAAATTACGCCGGCTTTTTTCAGTGCCGAGTAGGCGCCGTTTTTGTTGATCGTCTTCAGGCCGCGCGCAGTCACGCGAATCCGGACAAACTTCTTCAGTTCCGGCACCCAAATCCGCTGTTGGCGCAAATTCGGCGCGAAAACACGCGGCACATTTTTTGTCACGTGCCGCCCGACTCCGCCTTTTTTCTTCGCCATACCACGACGGTGAATGACGCTGCCGCGCGTGACCCGGGAACCCGTGATGATGCAAACTTTTGACATAGCTGGCGAAAAAGCTGCGCAACCTGCCGCGCTCCGCTTGTTAGGTCAAGCGAATCTTGAACGATCACTGGACGAAATGGTCAAAATTGTCTCGCGCCATGCGCGGCCCAGCACCAAGATCGAGAACTGCGTTTGAGGCGCGATGCAAAAGAATAATCATAAGCTGCGGATCGGGATTGTCGGAGCGGGCGGCATCGTTCGCACCCGTCATTTGCCGGCGCTGAAAAAATATCCCGAAGTCGAAATCGTGGCGGTTTCAAATTCGACTTACGAAAGCTCAGAAAACTTTTGCCGGGAAAATCTTCCCCATGCGACCCCGATGCAAAATTGGGCCGAGTTGCTTGCCATTCCGGATTTGGACATTATTTGGATCGGTACGCCGCCGTACATGCATTCGGCGGTGACGATCTCGGCGCTTGAAGCGGGCAAACACGTATTTTGTCAGGCGCGCATGTCGATGGATTTCGCTGAAGCCGAGGAAATGCTCGCGGCATCCAGGCGTTATCCGGAACTAGTCACGATGCTTTGTCCGCCCCCCATGGGCATGCGCGCTGATTTGCTGGTGAAAAAGCTCCTGGCCGAGAATTACATCGGCGATCCGCACCACGTGCGACTGCAAAGTTTCACGAGCAGTTATTTGGATCCGAACGCGCCACCGCATTGGCGGCAAAGGATCGAGCTGAGTGGGCTGAATGTTCTCACTCTGGGGATTTATGTCGAGGTCTTGCAGCGTTGGCTCGGAGATATCACCGGCGTCTTCGCGCGCGGAAAAATAATCTATGCAATCCGGCAGGGTTACGACGTGATCATTCCCGATCTGCTCACCGTCCTTTGCCAGTTTGAAAATGGCGCCGAAGGCGTCCTCGAGTTTAGCGGCGTCGATGCGCTTGCTTCCGGTGACCGGCTGGAGATTTACGGTAGCGCCGGTACGCTCACTTACGATTTTGGTTCAGATGTTGTGCAGGCGGGAAAAATTGGCGATCGGGCCCTGCACGTTGTCGATCTTGCTCCGGAATTGGAAGGCGAATGGCGTGTGGAAGAAGATTTTCTCGCTGCCGTGAAATCGCGCGGACGCGTCCGGCCGCGCCCGAACTTTGAAGAAGGCGTTCGCTACATGCGCGTTGTCCAGGCAGTCGCCGACTCGCGTGCGCGCAACGAATGGGTGGAGATTAAAAAGTAGTCGGTATCCTGCGCGTGATTAGGCCCATGAAAACCATGCTTCCCTTAAGGTTCATCGCAATCATTTTCTCGACGATTTTGTTTTCATCGGGATGTCAGAAGAAAACCGCTGCCATAAATCCCAATTCTCAGAGCAAAAATGAATTACATGAAAACACAAAGCCTCTGCAGGCAGGAGATCTCGTCGGATACGATGGAACAAAACTCAGGAAGAGCGTACATAAGATCACAGAGGCCAACGATAAACATAATCGGGAAATAGAAAATATGGTCGAAACTGGGCAAGACCAACAATGAGGCCTAACAAGTCGGTGGAGCTATCGGATAATGCTCCGAAAGTAAAAGGCGAAATTAGAATGGAGCGAATGGGATGAACGACATAGAAGGTGAAGCTGCGAGGTAGCAGCGAGCGAATACGGGCAGCGAGCGAGTTTCAAAGTAGAAAGCGGCCGTTGTTTTCCTTAGCCAGTGCACTCACGCGACGAGGTTGCTGCATCTGTTCAAGCGACTTTCCCAATGAGCAGTTGGGCGCGCGTCCTAGGGCTGCTCGATAGCTATGGAGTTGAACCGTACGAGCGGGAACGCGAGCGAGTGCAAGTCGCCATCTTGAAGCTCAGTGCCGGAAGCGAAGAGAAGGTTTGCGAGTACGTGGCGGTGGCAAAGCGTGATTATCGCGACGTGCTGTTTTGGGCGGAATATCCGGAAGAATCGAGATTGGACACGCCGGAGAAAAGGGAACGGGTGAGAAAAATGTTCGAGAAATTCGGGATCGAACCGCCGAGCGATCTTTGACCCATAGATTGCGCGAAATCAAAGCGCCGCCGCGGCGCGCGCCAGCGCGTAACCGATGAGGCCGCTCGCTGGCAGGGTAAAGAGCCATGTCCAAATGATTCGCTCGACGACTCGCCATTTCATGCCGCTGAAACGTTTGACCGCGCCCACACCCATGATCGAAGTGGAGATCACATGCGTCGTTGAAAGCGGAATGCCGTAGTAACTGGCGCCCTGAATAATCAGCGCGGCGCTTGTCTCCGCTGCAAATCCGTGGACGGGCTGCAATTTCACCATGCTGTGGCCGAGCGTCCGAATGATGCGCCAACCGCCCGCGGCTGTTCCCACCGCCATGGTCGCGGCGCAAAGGATCGTCACCCATACGGGCAACGCGAAAACCGGCGTCTTGAGAAAATCCAACCAGCCAGGCAGATGGTCGAAGCTCCCCGCTTTTGTGCCGGTAAAAAGCGCGAGTGTAATGATGCCCATTGTCTTCTGAGCGTCATTTGTGCCGTGGCTGTGCGCCATCCAGGCCGCGCTAAAAATCTGCAGTTTGCCAAAAAGCGAATGGATGAAGTGCGGCGTGAAGCGATGCAGCGTCACGAAGAGCAAAAACATCAGCAACCCGCCGAAAATGAATCCCGCGAATGGGGATGTGATCATGGGCACAATAACTTTCGGCCACACACCCGCGTTCCACTTTATCACGGACCAGTTGCCATGCGCGGTGGCCAGCGCTGCTCCGCAAAGTCCGCCGATGAGGGAATGGCTCGAACTCGAGGGCAAACCGAACCACCAGGTGGCGATGTTCCACGCGAACGCGGCGATCACCGCGCAGAGCACCGTCGGCATTGTGACGACGTCAGTGTCCACGAGACCTTTGCCGATTGTCGAAGCAACCGCGCCGCCAAGCAGCGCACCGGTAAGATTGAAGAAGGCCGCCATTGCAATCGCCTTGCGCGGCGTCAGAACTCGGGTTGAAACAACCGTAGCTATGGCATTGGCGGCGTCGTGAAAGCCGTTGCTGTATTCAAAGATGATCGCCGCGAGAACGACGGAAAAAAACGTAAGCATAGCCGTAGTCGGCTACGAATACTTCAGCGCCACTTCGAGGACGATATTTCCTGCATCCCGGCAGCGGTCGACCACTTTTTCCATCAACTCGAACAGATCGCGCAGAAAAATGATCTGCTTCGTCTTGTACTCGCCCTGGTAAAGATCGCGCAATAGATCGAGCTCAAGTTTGTCGGCGTCGCCTTCAATCGACTGCAGCTTGGCGTTCATCTCGCGCGCTGTCGCCGCATCGGTGCCCTTGCGCAATTGCCGGACCATGGCGAGCACAGTTTCCGCAGCTTGCTCGAGAAGTTCCACCTGCCTGCGGAAACTGCGTCCATGCAAATCTTCCGGGCAAATCAAGACGCGTTCGCCGATTTTCTCCACCGTTTTCGGGATTTTATAAAGCGCGGCCGAAAGCGCCTGAATATCTTCACGTTCGAGTGGCGTGATGAATTTTTTGCAAAGTTGCTCGGTTAGCTCCTGCGTGATTTGCTTATCTTTCCGCCGGCTGCGCACGAATTCTTCGAGACTTTGCGGTGAATCTTTTTTCTCGAGCCGCTCCAGCAGTGCGATCAAATGGTGCACGCTGGCGTCCGCCTCTTGCGCGCTGGCCTCCAGCAAATCGAAAAACTTTTGGTCGTGGCCGAAAATTTTTTGGATCGACAGCATAAGCCTTGGCGTTCTCAGAGCATTGCACCGCGCATGATCACTAACGCAATGCTAAAATAAATAATAAGTCCGGTAACATCGACAAGAGTGGCGACAAAAGGCGCCGATGAAGTCGCAGGATCGGCGCCGAATCGTCGCAAAATAAATGGCAGCATTGACCCGGAAAGGGATCCCCAAAGAACGACTCCGACGAGTGCCACGCCCACCGTGATCGCCACCAATGGCCAATGCGGCCCATACAATTGCCTATGGAAGTAATGGTCTCCAACGATTGACCAGATCGCGACCCGCGCAGTACCGATTGCGCCCAAAATCGCGCCTAACGAAAAGCCGGCGCGAATCTCGCGGCTCGCCACTCGCCACCAGTCGCGCAGGGTCACTTCGCCTAGCGCCATCGCCCGGATAATCAATGTCGACGCTTGCGATCCGGAGTTGCCTCCACTGGAAATAATGAGCGGCAAAAATAAAGCCAGCACGACTGCCTTGGCTATTTCATCCTGGTAATTCGCCATTGCTGTCGCGGTTAACATTTCGCCCAGGAACAAAATCACCAGCCAGCCGGCCCGCTTGCGCACCATTCGCCAGAGCGGAATGCGCATATACGGCTCGTCCAGCGCCTCCATGCCGCCGAACTTTTGGATGTCCTCCGTCGCTTCTGCCTCCGCGACGTCGAGCATATCGTCGATCGTGACGATCCCGACGACAATACCGCTCGAATCAAACACCGGTAAGGCGGTGCGATCATATTTACGGAAGACGTTGAGCGCTTCCTCTTGCGAATCATTCACGTTGAGCGCGACGAATGTTCGGTTGCGAATGTCGCTCACCTTCACCGTGAGTGGCTTGAGCAAAAACTCGCGCATGCGGATGTCGTCGATCAATTTGCCGCGCTCATCGACCACATAAACTACGTTGAGCGTCTCGCTGTCCTGGCCGTGTTCGCGCACAAAATCGAGGACTTGTTGAACCGTCCAGTCTTCGTGCACGGCGATGAAGTCCGGGGTCATCAAACGGCCCACGCTTCCTTCCGGATAACCAAGCAAGGCTTGAGCAACGTGGCGTTCCTCTGGCGTGAGCAGTCTGATTAATTGCCGCGCCGCCGCACTCGGTAATTCTTCCAGTAGCGCGGTACGGTCGTCCGGTGACATCTCGTTCAGGATTCCGACGACCTGCTCATGCGCCATGGCACGCAATAATTTCTGCTGCGCCTCCAGATCGAGATATTCAAAAACATCCGCCGCAAGCGCATGTGGCAGGACACGAAAGATGATCACTTGCTCATCTTCCGGCAGGTCGAGGATCACTTCCGCAACGTCGGCCGGCGGCCATTCGCGAAACACCTCACGCAGCGCGCCGAAATTGCGGGCGTCAATCAGGCTTTTGATTTCCGGTGCTAAAAGTTTGCCGACCATGGATTGGGTGTTCGCGCGCGGTTGCCTCCGAGTTTTAACACCCAGATTCGGAGAGCGCAATCGCCCTTGTCAACCTGAGCGGAGTCGAGGAATCTGTTGCTATTATTGTTCCGTGGCGGAGCTGCGTCTTCGCTTGGAATTTGACCGAAAGAGGTCAAGAGTGAGTGCGATGCCGGCGACTTTATCCAGCGCGATGATTCGGCGTGAGATCGGCGACGATCACATCTGTCTGCTTATATTCGATCGTCCTGAATCGGGAGCGAACATTTTCGACGCCGCGACTCTCAACGAGCTGAATGAACATCTCGATTTCGTAGAGAACGATACCTCATTGCGCGGGCTGATCATCACATCTGCGAAAAAATCGATCTTCATTGCCGGCGCAGATTTGAAGACGCTTTTAAAGCAAGCTCAAACCGGCGAAATCGAGGTCACACTGGCCTGCGATTGGCGAATTGCGACCGATGATCCAGCCACACGAATCGGACTTCCGGAGACGACGCTCGGCTTAATTCCGGCCTGGGGCGGTTGCACGCGCTTGCCGCGTCTGATTGGACCGGAACGCGCGGCCGAAGTGATCTCGAAAGGAAAACTTTATTCCGCGCAAGATGCGTTGAAGCTCGGGCTCATCGATGAAATTGCGCCGCGCGATCGACTTGTTGATCTTGCCCGTAAGAAATTGCGCAGCGAGAAGCGCAAGATGGAGGGTGGAGCTCCTGCGACGCCGTCAGCGGACTCGCGGGAGCTCGCCTCTCCAATTATGACCGGCAATCCCGCGTCTGCTCGCGCGCTCGACGTGATCAGGGGAGGTTTGGCGAGTTCGACCGATCAATCGCTCGCGCTTGAACTCAACGCCGTTGTTGATCTTGGGAAAAGCGAGTCGACGCAAAATTTGATCCGCAATTTTTTCCTGGCGGAAAAATACAAGAAAGGAACCTCAAAAACGCCGGCGGAAAAAGTGGTGCACGCCGCCGTGATCGGCGCTGGCGTCATGGGTTCGGGTATCGCGCAATGGCTCAGCTCTCGTGCTGTCACTGTGATTCTCCGCGATATAGCTCGGGAGCAAATCGACCGCGGTCTGGCCAACATTGAAAAAACTTACGCCGACGCCGTGAAGCGCGGCTTGATGAGCGAGGAAAAAGCGAAAGAGGGTCGCGCCCGGATCGTGGCCTCCACCGCACCAATGGAACTGCGCGATGTCCAATTTGTCATCGAGGCTGCGTCGGAAAAAATTGAGATCAAAAAAGAAATTTTTCGCGAGTTGGCGATGCAGGCCGGTCCGAAAACGATTATTGCCACAAATACATCCGCGCTGCCGATCAGCGAACTGGCGGATGTGACGGTTTTGCCCGAACACGTCATTGGCCTTCACTTTTTCAATCCGGTCAGCCGGATGAAGCTCGTGGAGGTTGTTGTTACAAAACAAACTTCAGATGAAACGCGGGTACGGACTCTCGCCTTTGCCAGGCAAATCGGAAAATTGCCGGTGGTTGTCCGCGACAGCCCGGGGTTTCTCGTCAACCGCGTTTTGTTTCCGTATCTGCTCGATGCGGCGGAACTTTTCGAAAGCGGTCTGGACGCGGCTAAGATCGACAATGCGCTTTTGCAATGGGGAGTGCCGATGGGCCCGCTGCGACTGATCGACGAAATTGGCATCGATATCACAATCGATATTGGCAACACACTTGAGAAGGCGTACGGGCGTCGCGATCATGTTCCGGCGGTTCTACTTTGGTTGCGCGACGGGCAGATGCTCGGTCGCAAAAGCAAAGCTGGTTTCTACAAATACGAAGGCAAAACGCAATCGGCTAACGACTCGCTGACGCAATGGCGGCGGGGATTATACGGCGATCCGGAAGGCGCCGAGGGCCCAGTCATTCCGCCGGACTGGCATCGCGATCCACGGTTGCGGCTGAATGATAGCGAGCTGGCGCATCGCCTCGTCTTTCTCATGGTTAATGAAGCCGCACGTTGCTTGGAGGAGAAGGTGGTCGATTCGCCCGAGGATGCTGATTACGGAATGATATTGGGAACCGGTTTCGCGCCATTTCGTGGCGGACCTTTGCGGTTCGCCGAACATTTCGGGTTGAAGAAGATCGTCGATGAACTGGGACGGCTGGCAGAGACCGACGACAAGTTCGCGCCGTGCGAATTCCTAAAGAGCCGCGCGCGCAACGGAACGAAATTTTATGAAAATTGACGTGGCACAGGCATCTTGCCTGTGGGGTCGGTCGGGCGGCTCGCCTGCCGAATATTCATTTAAGAGAAATCGGACACCAGGCAGGATGCCCAGTGTTCCCATAGGCGTGACGCCTGTGTTACGAAAATGAAATCACCTCTCGAAGCTCCCGAGAAACAGATTACTGAAGAAACGAGCGCGAAGCCCGCCACTCCCTCTGCCGTTATCGACACGTCGAAGATGGCAAAAGGCAAACGCGAAGCGCTCGAGCTGGCGGAGGCATCACGCGATCCGCTCGACGATCGCGGCAGTTTCGCCAGCAACCTTTTCATCGGCCGCTACGATTTCGCCCGCATCCATCCTTACCCCGCACAAAGCGCCGAAGATCGCGCTGCCGGGAAGGAATTTCTCGCCAGGCTGAAAAAATATCTCCGTGAAAATATCGACGCCGACGAAATCGATCGCACCGGCGAAATTCCGCAAAAGAATATCGACGATCTTTTCGCGATGGGCGCTTTCGGCGTGAAAATTCCGAAGCAGTACGGCGGCCTCGGTTTGTCGCAGGTAAATTACGGGCGCGCGGCGATGTTGCTCGGCAGTTGGGACGCGAATCTCACCGCGCTCATCTCGGCCCATCAATCGATTGGCGTTCCGCAACCATTGCTGCTCTTCGGCACGGAAGAACAAAAGAAAAAATATCTGCCGCGGGTCGCGCGCGGCGAGATTTCCGCGTTCGCGCTTAC
>WNGK01001904.1_pt1 | contig 28851 bp, 28 predicted proteins | sample 5400601 | NCBI WGS metagenome assembly WNGK01 (sample SAMN13153376, study PRJNA577476) | soil metagenome | isolation source: 60 cm soil or saprolite under Garry oak tree replicate 1 | place: USA:California | collected 2016-06-15
CCGCGGCAAGCTCTTCTTTCGCCTCGTGCAGCAAGCCTTGGCAGTCGAGCCCGTTCCCCTGGATCGAATCCTTCACCCCGGAAGGAAGGTCAAACCGAAACCACAATCTGTAGGGGCTGGGTGAGTCAAGCAGATACCCCTCTGCTTGATAATTAACTCCTCGGGCTTGAGGGCGGGTTCCTTAGCAAGTGCAGTTTGGGCAGTCAATGTGAATCCGGCAATCAACGTGAACCCTACCAATCTGTTACGTTGCATGTTAGAGGACCCCTTTTTCCCTCAACAAACTTGAGCATTGTACACCGCCCTCGTCCGCTTGTCGGTGCGGATCTAAAGAGCTGTTTCCACTGGCCGCGACCGCAGGCTCTGAACCTGCAAAGGGATCAGCGCCGAATCCGTATCACCTCCCCATCCTTCCCCACCAATGCCAGCTCCGCCATTCCGACAAACAGCCCATGCTCGACCACTCCGGGAATGGCGCGCAGTTTCCCTGAAAGCACGGCCGGGTCGGCGATCTCACCAAAGTTGCAATCGAGGATATGGTGGCCTTCGTCCGTGAGATAGGGTTTGCCGTAAGCGTAGCGGCGAAGGGAAACTTGCGCGCCAAGACCTGCGATTCGGCTTGCAAGCAGCGACTGGGCGAACGGGATCACTTCCACCGGAAGGGGGAACTTGCCCAGCCGCGTGACCTGCTTTGCGGAATCGGCGACTACAACGAAACGTCGGGATGCTGAAGCAATGATCTTTTCCCGCAAAAGAGCCCCGCCTCCGCCTTTGATCAAATTAAGTTGCGGATCGATCTCGTCGGCGCCGTCAATGTCGATATCGATCTGAGGGTTCTCGTCCAGGGTGCTGAGCGGAATTCTGAGTTGCTCTGCTAATTGCTGGGTCTTCTGCGACGTGGGAATGCCTATAATCTTCAATCCGTCGCGGACGCGCTCGGCCAGAAATCGTATAACCCAAGTCGCAGTAGATCCCGATCCCAGACCCACGATGCTGCCCGGCTCAATCAATTCGACGGCCGCGCGTGCTGCCGCCTGCTTGTCGCGTTCGCGGAGGTTGATTTCGCTTTGCGGTGAGTTCATTCGGGTTTTGGTGAGGGCTTTCGAATTGCGTGAAGAATAATCGCGCTGGTGATCGCCAGACTGCCGACCGCGCCAAAGACCATGGCCTGAGCTAGTCGAGGCCCAATTCGCAACGTTGTTGGAAACAGCGCCGCCAGCGCCAGCCCAATCCCAAGCACGTTCAGCCACAGCGGCGGACGCAAGCTTAGGGCCGGATCGTACTTGCGGAGCCGAAGCTGTATCAGCACTGCCGCCGTCCCAATCAGGGCCATAACGACCACGGCTGCCGGGCTGCGAAAGGCTGCTGGACCGCTAAAAAGGACAACCAAGGTCAGCGCGCCACAAAGCAATCCTGATGCGATGACAGTAGTGCGCCGGGCAGTCGCAGCCATGACGATTGCAATTGTATGACAGAGCGGTGGCTAGTGGTCAGTGGCAAGTGATTAGTGGCTCGTCGTCAGTGGTTAGGAACAGTCGTCTGTGGAACATGGTTGATGCGGGGCTGCCTTTAGCTGCAGATTGGCGTTTTAGGCAGTGCCAACAGTCTTGTTCGGAACTGGCGACTGACCACTAACCACTGATCACTGCCTTCCTACCCACTGCGGTTGCGGCGAGCCGTGGTGAAATGCGTAAAGCACGAGTTCGACCCGGCTGGAAATGCCCAGCTTCTCAATCCGGAAAAGATACTTCTTAACCGTGTGCTCGCTCAGGCCGAGTTCGGTCGCCACGTTGGCACGACGAGTGCTAATGCTGGGCGAGTGGGCCTCGGCAAGACTGCCAAATCGAACAATCGTCGTCTCGCAGGCCCTACAGACTCATTATGAGTCGCGCTACTCCAAACAGACTGCATTCGTGGCCAATGGAACGGAATTGCGTCTGAGACGAACGGTGCCGAATCTCTCGCGTCTCGGGCTCTCGCCCGGAGGCTACGTCTTATTTCTCGGACGATTCTCGCCGGAGAAAAATTGTCATCTTCTCATTGAAGCGTTCAACCAAACCGCGACGCCACTTAAACTCGTGCTTGCTGGAGGATCCAGCCACACGGACAGCTACGCAGCAGTCTTCGCGAACACGAAAGCGACACGGTCAAGATTCTGGATTGACTTTCTGGCGACGTATTGGAAGAGGTCTTGACCAACGCAGCTCTCTTCGTCCTGCCATCGGACTTGGAAGGCTTATGGCTGGCTCTGCTGGATGCTATGGGCGCCGGCATCTGCGTTCTTGCAAGTGATGCTCCTGAGAACCAGGAGGCACTTGCGGATGCCGGGTTCACCTTCAAACGCGGATACGTTGAAGACCTGCAGCGAATGTTGAGCATCCTCTTAAATGACGACGAACTGCGCCAGACAACTGGGAGGATCGCTTAGGAGCGCGTACGCCAGCATTACCTCTGGGACGATGTGTCGAAGGAAATAGAAGGCGTTTATTTGGGATTGATCCAAGCCTCTGCGGAGGATAACGCAGCACCGCATGCCGTGGAAGTGCGCGGGAAGATTGCATAGACACCGGCGTGCGGCAAAATCCTGATTAAACTACGGGCTCGAACCTGGCGGTGAAGTGTCGCAAGAACGGCGCCTCGTAATTAAGCTTGAGTCCGCGAATGGAGTCCCGCTTCCTCCATACCTCGAGAATTATCTCGACCACATAATCAATGTGACTCTGAGTGTACACGCGGCGGGGGATCGCCAGTCGAACAAGGTCAATCTTTGCCGATTTTCCGAACATTAAACTGCCGATTTCGACAGAGCGAATGCCGCCCTCCAGATACAGCTCAGCGGCGAGGGCAACTCCCGGAAATTGCTCAATGGGAATCTGCGGTAAGAAAGCTCGTGCGTCCAAATAGATCGCGTGCCCGCCAGGCGGTTGCACGATTGGCACTCCCTGCGCGGCAATGTGGTTGCCGAGATATGCGGTCGAAGCAATTCGGTAGCGGAGGTAATCTTCTTCAAGAGCTTCCTGCACTCCGACGGCAATAGCTTCTAAATCTCGACCGGCAAGGCCGCCGTAAGTCGGATATCCCTCGGTTAGGATCAGAAGATCTTTCTCCTGTTGCGCAAGCAAGTCATCGTTAGTGCACAGAAAACCGCCGATGTTCGCCATGCCGTCTTTTTTCGCCGACATGGTGCAGCCATCGCCATAGCTGAACATCTCCTGCGCAATCTGCTTAGGAGTCTTTGACTCATATCCCTCTTCCCGGAGCTTGATGAAATACGCATTCTCGGCGAAACGGCACGCGTCGAAGTAGAGAGGGATCTTGTGCTCACGGCAAATTGCGCTAACTTGCCGGATGTTTGTCATCGAGACCGGCTGCCCACCACCGGAATTATTTGTGACAGTTAGCATCACCAGCGGAATGCGGTCGCGCCCCACCTGCGCTATCAATTGCTGCAAGGCAGACACATCCATATTGCCTTTGAAGGGATGTTTGGTCTGCGACTCGCGGCCTTCTGGAATGACCAAATCAACAGCTTGGGCGCCGGTAAATTCCACGTTCGCGCGAGTGGTATCAAAGTGCGTGTTGTTGGGGACCACGTCCTCTTTCTTGCAAGTGATGCCAAACAAAATTCGCTCGGCGGCACGTCCCTGATGAGTTGGAATTACGTGGCGATAGCCAAAGATGTCCTGGACAGAGACGCGGAACCGATCGAAGCTCTTGCTGCCAGCGTAACTCTCGTCACCTTCCATCACCGCCGCCCACTGATGCGTGGACATCGCGCCCGTGCCGGAATCCGTTAGCAGATCGATCAGGACATCGGCTGCAGGGAGTAGAAACAGGTTGTAATGCGCGGCGCGAAGAAGTTTCCCTCGCTCCTCGCGGGTAGTCCAACGGATCGGCTCGATGCTCTTGATGCGAAATGGTTCAATGATGGTGCACGGCATAAGAACGGATCAACCACAAGGACACTAAGGTACACGAAGGAAAATCTCAAGAGCTTAGCTCACGAAACGTGGACGGAGTCTTCGTGCTCTCTGTAAGTCACCGCCGCGGTGCGCTCAATTTTGTCCCACGCGAAGGGAGCGCCTTCCGCAGCCCGTTTCACGGTTTTGAACAGGACCAGAGAGAAGACTTGACGGTACGCGAAGCGCTGCAGCCAGACTTGGCTCAACAGCCAGGGATCTTCACGCGTGTCTGGAGTACTGCGCTCCAGCGCGAATGCGATTGCGGAATTAATAAAGTCGATGATGAGGAACCCGGCAAAGAAAATCACCATTCGCTGAAAATCCGCCGGATCGGTAGATTCTGGATGGAAGTATCTCTGAGCAAAATACCAAAGTGAACCAACCGCGAACATCACATCGATGAATGGCGAAACCAACGGAAGAATAATCTGGAACACCACAATATTCGGCAGGGCAACCCAGCCGAGCACGCCTTTTCTGGCAAAAACCTGACGGTGCTTGTAGACGGCCTGGAGTATGCCGAAAGACCAGCGAAAACGCTGGCGCATTAAGCCATTGGCATTGACCGGGGCCTCGGTATAAGCGAGCGCCTGGTCTTCATACTCGACCCGATAACCGTTGCGCAGCAGGGCCATAGTGAGATCGGCGTCCTCGGCAACGGTGTCCGTTTGGTAATTGCCCACCCCGCGGACCGCGGACGTCCGCCATGCGCCAATTGCCCCCGGAACTACACTCACGGCGCCGAGAGTGTTCAGGGCGCGACGTTCAAAATTCTGGCTGGTGATGTATTCGAGGGCCTGCCAGCGTGTCCAGAGGTTCACGCGGTTGCCGACCTTAGCGTTCCCGGCAACAGCCCCGACTTTCGCGTTAAGGAAGTGAGGGACAAGAAATGAGATTGCGTCCTTTGCGATCACGGTGTCGGCGTCGATACCGACAAAGATTTCCTCCTCCTCACGCAAGTGCAACAAGCCAAAATTGAGCGCGTCCGCTTTCCCGGAATTTGGTTTAGTCAGAATCAACACGCGTCCTGAGGCCTCTTCGCGCGGGAAACAGTCGCGCGCAACTTGCAGCGTCGTGTCTTTCGAGCCATCATCGATCACGATCACGCGAAGATTGCGGTAAGTTGAACGCAGCGCGGCGCGAATGGTCCGCTCAATCACTTTCTCTTCGTTATATGCGGGAATTAGCACCGCTACCTGGGGGCGATATGCTGCTGATTCTTCCAGACTGCCGTATGGTCGTGACCGTAAGCGGTCATAGATGGCAAAGGCCCCGATCAACAGCAAGCGACCAGTCATAAGCAAGTCGCCAAGGAAAAAGATCAAGACGATCACGGTTCGTCCAGCGCCGAGCATACGCCAACCAATACCCGACAGGATTGCAGCCCAGCGCTCGTTTGCTGGAACCGGCGACATGATTTCAGCGCGATTCTTGTGCAGCAGATCGCCGACGGAGACGATCTGGATCCCCCGGGCGCGAATGCCATCAATGATCATGGGCAGCGCCCGCACGGTCTCGCGGCGGTCGCCTCCGCCATCATGCAAAAGGATAATGTTTCCACACCTGCGGTCTGTCGGAGAGCACGGCGGAAGGTGCGCAACGATGAAACTGGCAATCTGTTCGGCGCTGGATTCTCCGCGCCAATCGTTAGGATCGATTGCATCCCCGATGGTGAGATATCCCATGTTTTCCGAGATCTCCAGAGGCCGGACTTCGTCTTCGGTATCCGGTTCTGCGTCAGTGGAATAGGGCGGCCGAAAAAATAGAGTCCGAATTCCCAGACGGCTGGCAAACAGCCGCTCCGTAAGATTCAGCTCCAGTTGCATGAGGCGGGGCGAAAGTTCGCTGATGTCGGGGTGAGTAAAAGTGTGATTCCCGATTTCGTGGCCTTCGTTAAGAATGCGCGAGGCGACGGATAGAAACTTTTCCGTCTGCACACCGATCAGGAAAAAGGTGGCAGGAGCATGCTGCTGCTTGAGAATATCTAGAATTTCCGGAGTCCAACGCGGGTCGGGGCCGTCGTCAAAAGTAATCGCAACTTGATTTGGGCTCGCGCCATAACGGCCTATGCGATAAGGGTCTGGCAGAGACTCCATCGTTTCATCCAGGATCAACTTGCGGGTCGAGTCCGTCGTGATTTTTCGGTCGCCGTTGCCAGGCGTGGCCTCCAGGTTCAGGATTTCTCCGCTGCCTTCAAAATCCACATCCTGACCCGGAGGCACGTCGGCCAGCTTGGATGGCGCAGCATCGTCCATCGGGAAATCCCAAATTTTCCATAACGAGCGGTCTTCCGAACCGAGCCGCCACAATGCGAAAGTGCGGATTCCGAGAGCGCGCGCTGCGCGCATTTGATTGAGTGCGCTTACGGCATCCAGGAACCAGATGTCGTGCTGGTGATCGTGCTCGTCGAGATAGCTGACGTGTGGGTTCAGGCTGTCGCCATCAAAGTCCACATCTTCCTCGGAATCACGCGCCGCCAACCAGGCCTCTTGAACGGTGACGGTCTTGTCTGTCGGGGGAAGCTTGGCATTTTTTGGCCTCTGACCCCAGTCATACCCGTAGTTCGCGATGGCGCAGATCAGCTTGTCGAGTGGGATCACTTTCTTTGCTTGCGTCAAGTTATTCGCAAACCAGTCCTGTGATGCAACCGGACCGGGCACGCCCCCACGGCCGGCGTAGTGTTCGTCATAGTCCATGAGGACAACTCCGTCGACGGCCTTAGCCGCAGCGGCATAAGGGAAGTCGGGATTGCCTGGAGGAACGCTGACGTAAAGCTTCTGCCCTCTCGAGTGCAGATCGTCGGACAATTCGTTCAGTAGGACCGCAAAGCTGGGCAGGGCCTTGGGCGGAATGTCCTCAAAATCAACCATGAGCCCGCGAAATTTGTCGCTGGCAAGGAATGTCGAAACTTCCTGCCGAAAGCGGACACGCGCATCCGGGCTGTTGAGGAAAGCGGAGATATCAACCCATGCCCCGCCGTTAGAGTTGTTTACCAGCGGAAAAACTTCCGTGCCCGTATCTTCCGACTTCAAGAACGGCATCACCTTGTTATCGAGCGAATGGACGACGCCGTCCTGCACTACGTCAAAAGGTTTATTGGTTTGCTCATCCACGCCTTGCAGACGGCCGTCCGCACTGAGGACGTGCAGCCACTCGGGATAGAGCAGGTCGATCTGGCGGGCGTATTCACGGAGAGAAGAGAAACTGGCAGCATCCCAGGGCACGTAGAACGCGCCGCGAATGCCTTCGTCCGTGTTGAGTGCAACCAGCGATGGGGCCGTCGTAGAACGGCGATGACTCTTGCGAGCCGCCAGCTGCTTGCGGGCTTCTTTCGCTTTCGCCTTTTCGCTGGCCTTTAACGCATGGATCGGGTGCTTTTCGAACGGGAGCAGCAGCTTGGGCAGCGGCTCGCTGCGAACTGCGGAGTAGATGAACACGACGATGACGGTGCTGACGACAATGCCCGCGATGTCGAAGATCGTACGGAGCCGTTTCCACCGCGCTCGTCGTGGATCGTAAAAGATAGCCTGCGCCATGCCTCTGAGACCAAATTCATCCTAGCCGGAGGGGTGAGGAGGGTCAAACCTGCTGCATTAGATGATCCGGAGCGTATCAGTGGGAAGTTAAACAGGGTATATTTCCCAAGATGCTCGACCTAGTTCGCAGGAACTGGCGATTTTTCGTGATCGGATCAGTCGCCGCTCTTGTCCCGCGATTTCTCTTCCTGATTCGCTTCCCGGGTGTCGTGACCGATTCTTTTGTGTACGGGGACATCGCCAAGAACTGGTTGCAGCACGGAATTTATGGCTTCAGCGGCGCCGAAATTTCGCCGACGTACATCCGGCTGCCCGGCTATCCGGCATTTCTTGCGTTTATGTTCGCAATCTTTGGAAGCGATCACTATCACGCGGCACTGGTGGTCCAGATCTTTGTTGACCTGGGAACCTGTTATCTCTGCGCGGATATTGCCTTGCGGCTGCTAGGAGCCCGAGGTGCAAAGATCGCGTTCCTGCTGGCAGCTCTCTGCCCGTTTCTGGCGAACTACTCCGCCGCGGCTTTGACCGAAACGCTGGAAGTTTTTTTCACCGCCATGGCTTTGGCTCTGGCCGTGAGGGGATTGGAGGACCCAGACCTCCGCTATTGGGCGGGCTGCGGTGGTGCTTCCGCAGGCGCGATTCTGTTGCGTCCAGACGGAGCCCTGCTGATCGTGGCGATTGAGGCTTACGTTGCGGCCAAATTAGTTTTTCAAAAGCAGTTCCGCCCTCCCACACAGGTCCGGCTAAAGCTCCAAGCAATTTTCTTGCTGGCGGTCATTGCGGTTCTTCCGCTTGTGCCTTGGACCCTGCGGAATTGGAAAGTTTTCCATCGCTTTCAGCCGCTGGCGCCGCGATATGCCAATGAGGAAGGCGAGTTCATTCCCATGGGCTTCAACCACTGGGTGAAGACGTGGATTGCCGATTACGTATCCGTCGAGGAGATTTATTGGCAAGTCCCCGGAAACGCCATCGATGCGGAGAAACTTCCTTCGCGAGCGTTCGACAATCGTGCGCAACAGAAGCAGACGTTGGCCTTGATTGAAGACTACAACCAGCTCCTGCACATCACACCGCGACTGGACAGGAAATTCGAAACGCTCGCCACCACGCGGACTAACGCACATCCCAGCAGGTACTACGTGGGCCTTCCCATTCTTCGTATTGCAGATATGTGGCTGCGACCGCGCACGGAGATGTTACCCAGCGACAGCCGGTGGTGGGAATTCAATGACGAACTAAAATGGTCTGCGCTGGCCGTAGCGTTCGGAGCAATTAACCTTTTCTATGTGCTGTCCGCGCTGGCCGGCGCTCTACAGTCGCGAGGCCTGCAATGGGCGGGCTTGCTAATTCTGTTCGTGGTGTTGCGCTCCGCTTTCCTGGCGACATTGGAAAACCCGGAGCCTCGTTACACATTGGAAATGTATCCGGCAGTGATTGTCTTTGCCGCAGCCGCCTCAAAAAAAAACGAGGCCTACCCTAAAGGGGAATCGGTCATGCGGAACCGCGTGCGTACATGCTCGGACAACAGTTCGATGGCATGACGATTCGCGATGGGGTCCGTCTGCGCAAGGTACCTCATTGCTTCGACCAACAGGCGCTGACCATCCACATAACGAGGATCGGAGGTACGCTCACGAGCTTTCTTGCGGCTTACATCTGGGGGGACAGGAATAGTGAAGACCTTGGCCATTTCTCTCCGACCTGAGTTAAGGATGCCTCGAGTGAATGTTTAGGTAGCGTTTTGAGTATAACCTCGCCCCTCGGGTTTTGCAGCCCTAAAGTTTGGGCAGGAATTTCTACAAGTAATTGAATCTTAATGACTTACAGTTTTTGTTTTGCCGGAGGTTTTGAGCTTAAAGACAGAATCCGGAATCTTCTGATTTAGTTGGATGTCCGAGTACTTGGCCAAGCGATAGTCCCCGCTGGCCTGAAACAGCTGCTGCTGGACCGAGATCCCCTTCTGGAGATCAATCCAGAGCAGAATGTGAGCAAACTGCTGCCTGACCTTCTCCGACTTGGGAGTGAGGTCGAGTTTCGTTGTATCAACCGCGTCGATCTTTTCTTCGCCAACATATTTCACGTCGAATGACTTCAGCATGTCGTGCCCGCCGCCGCCAAAGCCGAGCACCAGGAAGCTCTCGAATTCCTCGCGGTGCGAGCCGGCGTCGTAGACATCAACCTGATCAATGCGTGGCTGGTAAATCTGGATTTTGCCGCCCGAAAAAATGAGCAGCTTCGTGTCCGGCTGGGTTATCTCGGCGGACATCTGAATGTCTTTGCCGGCGCGCCGAAAGTAAATCTTCCCTTTCTGGGTTTCGGTGGTTTCGTCGATAACTTTGTTGTATTGCGTCCATGCGAAGCTGGCTTCGGCCGTGCGAAATCTAGTTGCGGACTCGTCCATACGATTGAGTACACTCTCCAGCTTGCTATCTGGTGCAGCAAAAGTGACGCCGGAAATTGTCAGTACAGAAAGACAAATCCAGCTCGCGAACGTATCTTTTGCCGCCGATATGCTCATCGTGCGCGCCTCAGACTTCGCTATTCTCTTTCACTATTCCCGCTGAATCCATACTTTGTATGCGACGACGTGCCCCTTATTGTCAGTGACAGGCTCATACCGTGAGATGCTTACGCTGCCTGAAATGGGCTCGATAATTCTCAGCAAGCCGGCACGAATGTTAGCGTCATCTTTCGCCTGGACTGCTTGGCCTTCTACCTGGTAAACGAACTCACCATTGCCATCTGGATATACGACGACGCCGGAAGAATGCGGGTTGCGTTCGACCGGACGATCATTGAAGTTAATCAAGCGGGGCGAGAAGAAGACAAATATTAATATGAGAGTAACCATCACGTCGTATTGGATGGTGCCTCGCTCGTGCGACCAGAAAATAAAACTCTTGAAAGTGCGCCACGCATTACGCACAGGTAAAGTAGGCGCTTCAGCCCCCGTCGTGCTCAATTCTGCTTTTTGCAAATTGATTTCAGATCCTCTTCCCGGCCAAATAAGCCGAGCACCAGCGCAACCTGACTGAGAGTCACAATTGGTTCTCACAGTGTAGATCGCTTTTGCAGTGCCGGAGTTGCTTTTGGCCCCCTAGTTTCTCGCAATGATACGATCGGTCCCCATATATGGCCGCAAAATCTCGGGAACAAGGACGCTCCCATCTGCCTGCTGATAATTCTCCAACAGCGCCAGCCAAGTGCGTCCGATAGCCAGACCGCTTCCATTCAACGTATGCACAAATTCAGATTTGTTCTTCCCTTCCCGTCGAAAGCGAATACCAGCGCGCCGCGCCTGGAATGCCTCGAAATTCGAGCAGGACGAAATCTCGCGAAACAGCTGCTGGCCGGGCAGCCATACTTCCAGATCGTACGTCTTTGCCGAGGAAAAGCTTACATCAGCTGTGCACAAAACGACTACGCGATAATGCAGGCCGAGTTTCTGCAAAATTGTCTCTGCATTGCGCGTCAGCTTTTCCAACTGATCGTAAGAGTCCTCAGGCTTGCTGAATTTTACCAATTCAACTTTTTGGAACTGGTGCTGGCGAATGATTCCCCGCACGTCTTTGCCGTAAGATCCGGCTTCGCTACGAAAGCAGGGTGTGTATGCCGTCAGCGAAATCGGCAGCTTCGCGCCATCCAGCACCTCGTCACGATACAGGTTCGTTACCGGAACTTCCGCCGTAGGCACCAGCCACAGGTCCTTTTCGCCATGTGGGACGCGAAATAAATCAGACGCGAATTTGGGTAGTTGTCCGGTCCCATACATCGAATCGGAGTTGACCAAATACGGCGGGAGTACCTCTGTATAACCGTGCTCGCGGGTGTGCACGTCCAGCATGAAATTCGCTAAAGCGCGTTCCAGGCGCGCCCCATCATCCCAGTAAACTGCGAACCTCGCACCGGCAATCTTGGCTGCGCGCTCCAGGTCAAGGATTCCTAGCTGTCCGCCCAATTCCCAGTGCGGCCTGGGGGTGAAATCGAAATGCGGAGGCGTGCCCCAACGGCGAATCTCAACATTGTGCTCAGAAGATGTCCCCAATGGAACAGATTCGTGCGGCTGATTGGGAATGCCGACCAGGACCTCGGTTAGCCGCGTGTCATATTCTTCTGCGGCTTTTTCCAGTTCCTGGATCTGCTCACGCATCTCCTTAGTTTCAGCGATCAGATCAGTAGCATCCTGCCCGGACTTCTTACGTGACGCTACCTCCTGTGAAAGCCGGTTACGATGGGCTTTTAACTCCTCTGCTGAATTGATTGCCTGTCTTCTTTGAGCATCTACCACGCGGAAATCTTTGAGCGCCACATCCGGATCCATGCCGCGATTGCGCAGCATCTCTTCAATCTTTGGCAGGTTGTTGCGAACAAACGCCAATTCGAGCATGTGAACAATGTAATGAAAGCGTGAGAGATTTGCACCTGAGCTTCAGGCCGCAAGAGCACGATTCGATGTGGAGCGTTGGCGTCCGCTAAAACTCAATCTAGAATTCCCATACGCTTCCCCACGCTGCCCAGCACTTCCAATGCCTGCTGCAACTCCTGACCGGTGTGTGTTGCGGTCATAATGGTGCGGATGCGGGCTTTGCCTTCGGGCACAGTTGGATAAGTAATTCCCGTACCGAGCACCCCCTCCTTGAACAGCTCCCGCGAGAAGTCCATCGTGAGCTTGCCGTCGCCGATGATGATGGGGGTGATCGGAGTCTCGCTTGCGGGTGTCGACTTGCCCCCGATATCGAAACCGAGCAGCGCCAACTCTTTTTTCCAGAAGCGCGTATTTTCCCAGAGTCTTTCGATCCGCTCCGGCTCTTGCTCCAGAACATCGAAGGCCGCGATGCAGGTTGCCGCTACCGAAGGTGGATGTGAAGTGGAGAAGAGAAAAGGACGTGCGCGATGGTAGAGAAAATCAATGAGATCGCGCGATCCGCAGACGTAGCCTCCCAGCGCCCCAATCGCTTTCGATAATGTCCCAACCTGGATGTCCACGCGGCCGTGCACGTTGAAATGGTCGATCGTGCCGCGGCCGTTGCGGCCTAATATTCCCGAGGCGTGGGCATCATCGACCATCATGATCGCGCCATATTTCTCTGCAAGGTCGCAGAGTCCAGGCAGAGGGCCGATATCGCCATCCATGGAGAAAACACCATCACTAATAAGCAGCTTTTTACCTGCCAGATCTTTCACGCTCGCCATTTTGGCCTCAGCGTCGGCAATGTTCTTGTGTTCGAAAACCAGAATTTTGGCTCGGGAAAGCCGCGCGCCGTCGATGATGGAAGCGTGGTTCAGCTGGTCAGAGATGATGAAATCTTCTTTGCCGAGAACTGCCGACACAGTCCCAGCATTCGCGGTGAAGCCGGACTGAAAAACAACACAAGCTTCAACATTCTTGAAGCGAGCAATTTTCTCTTCCAGCTCCATATGGATTTTCATGGTGCCGGCAATCGTGCGCACCGCGCCTGAGCCAACTCCGTACTTGTGCGTGGCCTCAAGAGCAGCTTCGCGGAGCTTGGAATGAGTGGTCAATCCCAGATAATTATTCGACGCAAGATTGATGACCTTCTTGCCATCGAACGTGCATACCGGTGCCTGTTCGTCGTCAAGCACGCGCAAGTTGAAGTATGTGCCCTTCGTCTTCAGCTCGTTCAACTGGTCCGAAAGGTAGGAAAGCGGATTCGTGCGCACAGCAGTAGCCATCGTTTTTCTCCAGGAAGGAAACGTATCAGTCTAATACTCTGCAGATCGTAACGAGAATGAGCGAGCACTACGCCAGGAGGTCGGCCAATTCCTGCAGACTTTTAACTTCGAGATCCGGCTCCGCGGAGGCTTGTTTTGCCGCCCCTGCTCCGGGCCGGATTGACGGGCGGTTTACCCAAGCTGAGGAGATACCGAGCGCCTTTGCCGGAACCACATCGTGATAAATGCTTTGGCCGGCGTGCAGCCAGTTCTCCACGCTAGCGCCCATTCGCGTTTGCGCCAACTGAAAAATTTCGAGCGCTGGCTTGTAGGCCCGAGCCTGTCCGGCGGTAATGACGCAGTCGAAATCTGTTTCGAGACGGCGCGCGGTTGCCGAGAACAAGTCGTCGTCTACGTTCGAAATGATGCCCAGCTTGAATTGAGTATTGAGGCGATGCAGGGCGGCAACTGTATCCGGAAAGGGCTTCCAGTGAGCTAGGGAATTCGGCAACGATTGTTGTTCTTCCTGCGTAGCACGAAAACCGAAGCGCGTACCGAAGCCGCGGATGACGCCGCTGAGAACCTCCCGGTACGGACGAAACCCCGCTGACTCGGATTCAGCCTCCAGCTCACCATAAAGCTGAAGAAGTTCGACATCGCTCAGCTCCGCTTTGTGGAAGGAAAGGATCGGGCGAATTGCGGAAAATATGCCAGATTCCCAGTCGATGAGTGTGCCGTAACAGTCGAACGTAATTATTCGAAAGCGCGAGAAGTCGAGCGCGGATTTCATTTGGGATTCCCATGAGTAATATAGAATCAGACGCAAAATTGAATAGCCGCGAGAACAATGGAAAGCATATGACGCGGCCCGAAGACCGTGCCTCTCAAGAAACTCGGATCGAGGCCCTCGCGAAACATTATCTCTTAACCCTCAGCGGTGCACTCAAGGTGAACGCAACAGCGGACTCGGCCGGCAATACGATCTCCTTGTTGCCGGTGAAGGCAGTTCCCGCGCCCCCCGCTCCGGCTCCAGCCGCCGCGCCAATCGCAGCCCCCTTACCGCCACCTGCCAGGCCGCCAATCAGGGCACCCAGACCGGCGCCGCCGCCGACCATTGCCCCAGTGCGCTTCCCCTTGCCTTTCAGAGTTTGCGTGAAGGTTGCGGTTTCCACTGGCAATTGGTGTCCCGCAACCGTGATCGAATTCAACTTCAGTTGCAGCAGCGCGCCTCCCGCAAATCGTCCGAGCGGTTTCGCGTCAACAACTGCGCCTTCAACTTTTGAGCCCGCAGGGATCGCGACCTCTCCGTTTACGTCCACTGCTTTTGCGAGACTGCCGCCAAAGCTTTGCCCGGGCTGGCTAACTTTCGAACCGACTTCATCGGCTAGCCGTACCGTCAGTACCCTCCCCGAAGGCACCGTGACAGTGACTGGTGCTGGCGGAGCGGGTTGAGAATTTGCCGCTTGCGATCCCGCGGGAGCGCCATTCTGTTGGGAGTTGTCCTGCGGCTGTCCGTTGTTGTCGCCCTGCTGGCTGGGCTTGCTGCACGCCATACCAAATGCCAAGAACAAGCTCAACGCAAACACCCCGATACGCGATTTCATAGAACCTCCAGTTTGTTGGATAGCGAATGATGTCAGAACTCTGGTAAACCAAGCAACTCACAACAGTACAGGTATCTCCGCGTGAACGGGATGGCTATACGGTGTTTCCGGTGGTCAGCACGGGGTCGGCTACAGTGGCAGTTTCTGCGGTACTCGGCGTTGATGCTGCTGAGGTGCTCTCCTCGCCAGAGCCGGCTGCGGCAGCAGCAGCGGTCATTTCTTCTCCCTTGAGGAACTTCGCCGTATTCAAAAGTGTGCGGCCGAGCGAGGGGTTGTAACTCGTCCAATTCGAGTCGCTTTCCACTTCGCGTTCGAAATGCGCGCGCATGCTCTCCATTTTGGAATCGAGGTCGTCGAGATAGTGCAGCATCAGCGCCTCGGGGAACATGGGAAGCTTCGGAGAACCGAATTCATAGTGGCCGTGGTGGCTAATGATTAAGTGCTCAAGCAAGATTTTTAGTTCATCGGGAAAGCCTGGGACCTGCACGATTTTGCCCTGCAGCATTTCCAGTTCGATGATCATGTGCCCCAGAAGCTGGCCGCGGCTGGTGTATGAAAATGAGCGGGTGTAACTGAGTTCATGGATCTTGCCAATATCGTGCAAGAACGCGCCCGTGAGCAACAGGTCGCGATTGATTTGCGGATAGTTACGGCAAACCAGATCGCAGGAGCGGAACAATGACACCACGTGATCGAGCAGCCCGCCAATGTAGGCGTGATGAAGCGTCTTGGCCGCCGGGGCATTGCGATATGCGGCAGCGATTTCAGAATCCGCCATGAACGTTTGAAGCAGCGTCCTGAGATGTGGGTCATGAAATGACTGCACAAATTCCGTCAGCGTTCGCCACAGCTCATCTACGTCCTTGGTGGTTTTAGGAAGATAATCGGCGAAATCAACTTCCGAATCGGCGAGTCTGCGAACTTTGTGAATCGTAATCTGGAAACGATTCTTGTACTTGTTGAGCAGACCTTTGATCTTGAGGAAATCGTCCTGGTCGAAGGCGTCGATTGCGTCATCGACGTTGTCCCACATCTTGGCTTCGATTTGCCCGCAGCGGTCGGCGAGGACCAGCGCCAGGTAAGGCTCTCCGGTTTTCTTGGGCTTGACCTGCTTGGTGGTGACGACAAAACTGGAAGTGATGACTTTGTTTTCGAAGCGGGGACAATCCGAGAGGAAAAAATCTTTCATGACTTTAATCTGGCCTTGCCCGGAAAAGCAGCCCCTTGGGCGCGATCCCACGGTTCCGCCCAGCTTAAACTAAAAGAGCCCGATTTTCTTCCTCTTTTTGAGTTCCTTTGCACTGGCCTCTTTGGCTGCCGTGGTCACCACCGGTTTGCTCTGGTTCGGGCTGGCGCCTGTATCAACGTAGCCGGTCTTGATGTCGATGAAAGCTTCTTCACGAAGCTTTTTGAGATATTCGCGCAGCGCAGGCTGCAGCTTCTGCATGTAAACCGCTTCCTGCACTCTGGATTCAATCTCGTTCATAGGAGGAATTCCGGCAGTCTGATGGTCTGTGACTCTAAGAATCACAAATCCCTGTTTGGTGCGAATCGCGTCCGATACCTGTCCCTTCTGCATCCCGAACGTCAGGTCTTCAAGTTGCTTCGCTAGGGTACCGCGCTTGAAATAACCCAGGTCGCCCCCCTGTGATGCCGAAGGCCCTTGCGACTCTTTCTTGGCGATATCGTCGAAATTCCCGCCAGCCTTGATTTGCTTCAGCAGGTCGTCGGCTTTGGCGTGGGCAGCTGCAACCTTCTGCTGATCATCCCCGGCTTGCTCGGTAGAAATCAGAATCTCGCTGAGCTTTACTTGCTCGGGGCGCTCGAGATCAGGCTTGTGTTCGTTGTAAAACTTTTGCTCTTCATCTTTGGTGACATTGATATGCCCGCCGACCTCGCGCTGAATCACTTGCTGAGTGATGATCTCCGTGCGCATGTTTTGCTTGAAATCCTCAAATGAAACGCCCTGCGCGGTGGCGGCCTTTTCCAGGTCGTCGATGCTATCCAGCTTCATTTGCTTGCGCATTTCATCAAGCCGCTTGATCAGTTCGGTATCGGCGGTGATGCCAAGGTCTTTGCCCTTTTCCAGGAGCAACTGCCGGTCGATCAAGCCGCGCAGTACGTCTTTCTCACCCTGATTGGCGATCGCCTGCGCATGGGCCGGATCCTGTTGCTGGGCCTCGTCTTTCAACTGCTGCTGCTCGTGTTGATACTCGGAGCGGGTGATGATCTGGTTGTTCACGCGCGCGATGATTTCCTCGACCACAGTGTCTGCAAGGACCAGGGTGGGCAAGGCAAAAACCAGGAGGAGAGAAAGACGAGATATAAGTTTCAGCATATTCAACTACTTAGGATGCAAGCAATCTGGGTAAACCCGCTGGGTTGATTGTAACTCGCGGGCTCGGGCCCGCACCAGCCACTGTACTCGTCCAGTAGATGGGTAACACTTTTCATTCCTTTCGTTGAGATGAGAGCTGGCGCAGAAATTGTTGCGGCGGGAGATCGCCCAGGGCTGGATGAGGGCGCAGGGTGTTGTAGGGGTTCTCCCATGGGCGGAGCTCGCGGTTGCGCTTTTTCATCTCCCGGGAACCTGTTGTGAGCGGATAGAACTCCTGGGTGTGGGTGCGGTAGGCACGCTCGACGGCGCGGTCCGCCCGGCTTAACTCCACTCCCACTCCGGCCAACCGCCCCGAGTGAGGTGGCTTTCCTCCCCGAATTTGCATGCTGACACTCTACTTGAGAGTGTCACTAATCATTCTGAACGAGAGCAGCCACGCGGCGCGGCTAGGTTGAGCGAATCAGGGACAACGCGGTGACATCATTATGAGTGGGGGCAGTGCGCATAAATTGCTGCACGCGGGCGAGGACCCCCACACAAGTTTCGTGAGCCGATTCAAAGCGGGTTCCTTGGAGATACTCTCTGACGCGCTCAAGTCCATACTCTTCGCTGCGGTGTCGCGCTTCCACAATTCCCTTTGAAACCAGGAGAAAAGCGTCGCCAGGCCTCAACGCCACGACCGAACACTCAGGCACCAAATGGGAAAACAGCCCGAGGGGAAGCGCAGTGGCTTTAAGTTCGCTAATTTCGTGGTTGTCGCGCAGCAAGCCAGGAGTATGCCCCGAGTTCAGGTAGCATAATGTGCCCAAATCGTCGTTGTAACAGCCGAGGAAAGCAGGGCATGAATGCACGCCGCCAGCCACCTTCATAATAGCGCGGTTCATTTCGATCCACAGCTCCAGGATCGCCTCGGATTCATTGGCGGTTTCGGATGCGAGCAGTCGCGCGCCTGAGTCACGAAATTTTCGTTGCACCGCAACTACGATGGGACGGGTTTGCGGCAAATTTCCGGCGACATCAAACAAGCCAAAGAGCACCCGCTGGGGACAGCTGCGAACGAAGTCGTAGAAATCTCCGCTGCGACGCTGACCGTAGTAAACCGCTCCCAAGTAGCCATCACGAATAGCCGGGACCTTCGCCTGTAGCGGGTCCGTCCACGGCATCATCGCGGGCTTATCGTCGCTCAACACGGTGGGCATGCAGCACAGAAAAGCTAACACTGATTGGAGCAATAGCCAACCACTTCATCCATCAACCGGGGCACGAAAGTATGAAGTTGGCTTTCGATTATTTCAACTCCCAAACTGGCGTACCAACGCTTCTGCGATCTCGGACTGTAATTGTCTGTAATCGCAGTGAATCGTCGAGCGCAGCGCGGCCTCGGTCGAATCTCCCTGCCCGATCTTCTGGAGAAGGCGCAGCATATCGCTCATTCCATAATTCGCGCGGATGTATTCGGCGCTGGCCAAGGATTCGTCGTAAGCGAGCTCCGCTTCGGCCCCTGTAAAGGAAAGAAAACCACCCTCAAGCGCATTGAGCGGGATTTCGCGGTCCAACTTGAACAATTCCGCCAGCCGGGCGCCACGGGTTGCCACTGATCTGGGCTCCAACATCTGGGCAATCCCTTCGTTGAGCCAGTGCGGGCAGCGCCCCACGGAGATCTGGTTCACAAAGGAATGCGCTAGTTCGTGCTTCAGAATACGGCTGAGGTCGGGGGTGACGGATTCAAGACCTTGAATCGGAATGCGAAGTTTGCCGTCGTTCAGTGCGCCAGTCCACGATGGGGCTTGGGTGACATCGAAAAAGGCCTGGTTGGTGTAAAGGATGACTCGAATGCTGGCGCGAGGCTCAATTCCGAATTCGCCAGCCAACTCGGAGTAATGGGATTCCAGCGTTGACAGAATTTGGGCGCGCAATGCCTCGGTGCTCTGTTTGCCTTCGTAGTGCAGGACAAAATGTCCAGTCTCGCGCTCGGAGAAATCACTCTCCGCGACAGTCTCTCGTTCCGCGCGAGCCAGAAGGTGCTGAATGGAGGCGTCGGGACGCAGCGCCAACGAACCCTTCCAGCTCTGGATTGCGTCTTTGGGCCGGTCCGCCGCAAACTGGGCGTAGCCGAGCACAGCCAGCGCGTCGGCTGAATCGGGCGCCAATCGTGCCGCGCGCTCGGCCTGTGACATAGCGTCTTGCGCGTTCCCAGTCTTCACCAGCAGGGCGGCGTAGAAAGTGAGGACTGCTGGATTCGAGGGGTCGTTGCGAAGCGCGGATTCGAAGTCTCTCCTAGCCTCGCTATACTTGCCGGATTGAAACTCTTGTCTGCCCGCAATGTAGAAAGCGATGGCGATCTCCGCGGAATTTCCTCGCGACTCGATAGAGTTGATCGCACTGCGGTCGACTTCTCCATTGCGAACAACTTGATCCAGCAGTCGCCCTTCTCCGCCAGCCGAAGTTGATGGGGTGTAAGTTGGCAGCTCCGCTGCGCTCAGGGCGGGACTAGGCGGGGATGATTTATCCACACTCTTGATCAGGGATTTCGGAATCGTGTAACTATTGTCGCCAACTTCGTAGGTGATCTTTTTCTCATCTTCCTTGATCTGATCGGCGTAAATAACGTCTCCGTTCTTGAGACGGATCACTTCCGCCCACGCGGAAGCAGGCGCAAGGCTGGTCACAGCCAAAGCGAGCCAGCAGCAAGGGGTGACAAATGTCTTCACTTAGGCGCATTCTAGAGGCGCAAGCTGCGGTGTCGAAGGTGACCAAGGTCACAGTCAAATCGGGCAAGCCGGCGTGGGTGCTTCTCGTACTCGGGTGTCTGGCGGGTATCGCCGCCGCGCAGCCGCCTGCCGCGACCAAAATCCCTGGGCCCGCAGAGTCTCTCTACCTCAAGCTACGAACTGTCGGACTGGATAAAACTCAGGTCTTCAAGATTAGAGAAGCATCCCTTGACCGGGCGTCACTACACATCACGCTTGACGACGGCACGATTGCCTTCACCGAAGATGCGGGCGGACACATTACGGGAGGGTTCTTTCAAGGCTACGGAGAGATTCTGCTGTCCCCTCCCAACACCATGGAACGGGCATCGCTCGCTCGTTTCACTGGCGCCGCAATCCTCGAAGAAGAGTTCTCGACGGCTTATTTCCGGTTCAATGACGATCTTTATGGCGAGCTAAAACCGTTTCTGCGGACTGCGGAGGATCCTTCCCCCTTCGCCTCTCAGTCAAATATGACTGCTCAGAACCTCGCACAGGAAGATGCCCTTCGACTCCTTTTGACATTCAGCGATACTTTGCCGCCTGAGGGCAGGAATTCGAATGACCCCGGCAACGATCACTTTCTGCACGCGATGATCGAGGGAAACAAGCTTGGAACCTTTGATGTAAGGTACGACGCGTTGATGTCCGAGCAGATTCAGGCCGGGCAATATAAAAGGTTTGAAGGGAAACAGTATTACGACCTGTGGACGTCGTTTACCGTCCCAACTCCGGGAAAGGCACAGTCGAACCGAGAGATCGCCGAACCAGCCAATTCGGCGTTCGACATAACCAATTTCAAAATAAGGGCCGAGGTCCGCCCCGTGAAGGAATTGTCGGCCACAGCTGTCCTCAGCATCACCGCTCATCAGAACTGCCGGCGAGCGTTGATGTTTGAACTTTCTCGACTCTTGCAGGTCAAGGAAGTGCTAGCGGACGGGCATCCAGTTGAATTCATCCATAACCAGGCGATTGAAGGTTCACAACTGGATAAACGCGGCAATGACGTGATAGCCGTGATTCTTCCAACCCCCTTGCGCTCCGGACAAAAGCTTGAGCTTAGCTTCGAGTATTCGGGGTCGGTCCTCTCGGAAGCCGCAAACGGGTTGCTCTATGTCGGCGAACATGGAACTTGGTACCCCAATCGTGGCTTCGCGATGGCCTCATTCGACATGGAATTCAAGTACCCGCAACAGTGGACATTGGTGGCCACTGGCCGGCGAAGAGAGGACCGAAGCGAAGGTGGTGAACAATTTGCAAGGTGGATCTCCGATCGCCCGGTGCCGGTGGCTGGATTCAATCTCGGCAAGTATTCGCAGACCACGACGCAGGCTGGAAATGTCACTGTCCTGACCTATGCGACCTCTACCGTCGAGAAGGGGTTCGCTGCCCTTTCCGAAACACTTCCCTCGCAAGTTCCTGGCTTCCTGAGACCGCGCCGCGACATCGATCCCATCCCAATTACGATTCCTCCGGCACGACCTTCTCCCTCGCAGAACGCACAATTGGTAGGACAAACCTCCGCCAGAGCGGTTGAGTTCTACGAAAAACATTTTGGGAAATTTCCTTACGGGCAATTAGCTCTAACTCAAATGCCAGGCACAGTCAGTCAAGGCTGGCCAGGACTGATATTTCTTTCTAGCTACTCATTTCTGAATCCGCAGGAGAGGTCACAACTACGGATGGAGCCCGGGAGGCGTCTCATCTCCGAGCAAGTGATCGCCCACGAAACTGCGCACCAGTGGTGGGGCGATCTGGTGATCTGGAGCAGCTATCGCGATCAATGGATTATGGAAGGTCTGGCCAACTACAGTGCGATGATGCTGCTCGAGTCTCGTGACCCAATCAAATTTCGCCAGGTCATGGACACCTATCGCGACGAATTGACTTCGAAGAACCCAAAAGGACTGCCCTTGATGGACGCCGGCCCAGTAACTTTGGGCGCTCGGCTTTCTTCGTCGCAGTTTCCAGATGCTTATGAAACTATCTGCTACGGCCGGGCCACATGGTTATTTCATATGCTGCGGACGATGATGCGCGATGCCGAGAAAAAAAGTTCAGCACCTGGACGCTCCAAAACAGCTGGCGATGAGCCCTTCGTGCGCGCGTTACGGCAATTGAGGACGCAATTTGAAGACAAAGCCGTGAGCACATCGGAACTGATGAAAATCTTTGAAGCGGAACTACCTGCGTCGTTATCGTATGAGGGACACAAATCTCTCGATTGGTTCTATGAAGGGTGGGTAAACGGCAGCTCAGTCCCGACGCTGAGCTTGCATAACGTCAAATTCAATGACCGCGGCAATACGACGGTCGCGACCGGCACGGTTGTTCAGGAGCACGCGCCCGACAACCTGGTGACATCGGTGCCGCTGTATGGGTCTATTTCTGGGAAAAACGTGTTTCTTGGGCGAGTCTTTGCCGAAGGGAAAGAGACGCAATTTCACGTCTCCGCGCCCGCCGGCGCTCGTAGACTTCTTCTTGATCCGGAGCAGACGCTGTTATCTCGAAGATAGTTTGTGTCGCAAGCTCCGCACGGCGCTCTCGGAAGAAGTCCCCTATGTGTCCTGGCCGTTCGCGATTGGGACAGCCGCTTCGGACACCCGGCTTTCGATTTCGAGCCCTGATTTGGCAGTCACTTCCCCAGCAGAACACAGCATCCAGAGTTGGCACTCGCGATGCACATCATGACTTACGAGAGCCACTATGAATCTCGTTGTAACGCGAGAATCCGTGTTCCCGATCCCTCGGTACGCAATTACGGGGTTCAAGACGATCCTTGTAGTCGAAGACCAGCGCATTGTGCGCGAAGCCACGTGCCAGGTCTTACGCGGCCTGGATTATTCCGTGCTCGCGGCAGAGAATGCTGCAGCTGCAAGGAAATTGTTTTTGGAGCACTTGCGCGATATTGATCTGCTGCTCTGTGACGCCGTGTTGCCGGACGAAGACGGTTTCGAACTTGCGCGCGATCTCTGCGGTGATTCTCCTCGGCTCAGAGTTGTACTTGTCTCCGGCTACCCGCAACCGGAAAAATCCGGGCGAGAGATTTTCGAACTAGAGATGAATTTCTTGACCAAGCCTTATTCCGCCGACTTGCTCGTCGCGAAAATTCAAGGTGCTTTGAATCAGGAAATGTTGACCTGACTTCCGTATTCCATTTGCGCCTTCGTGATTCCAAGCCAAACTTGGCCGGGATCGATTCGCAATCACCGCGGGGAGCGGTAACGAACAGCTTGCAGGATTTGCCTGGGCACCTGAGCTGGAGGAACGACCCGTTGCAGGATTCCGCTCTCAGCGCAGCAACGGGGCATCGCGTAAACCGCGCTTGAGGCTTCATCTTGGCCAATGGTGATTCCGCCAGCTTGCCGGATTGCAGTCATTCCCTGCAGGCCGTCAGAGCCCATTCCGGTAAGGATTATGCCGGCTGCGTGACGTCCAAAAGCCTCTGCCACAGAGAGCATCATCACGTCCAGCGACGGTTTATGAAGCGTTCTGGGCGGACTATCGGAGAGACAGATTGCTGCTCTCGATCCGATTCTGCGCGACACGGTCGTGCGCTGACCTGCGGGCGCGATATACACCGCGCCCGCCTCGACGATGTCCCCGTGCCGCCGCCTCGCGGACTTTCACTTTGGAAAGAGAAGCGAGGCGTCTGGCAAAAGGTGCCGTGAAACCCGGTGGCATGTGCTGCACAACGATCATTCCTACCGGCAGATCGGCAGGTAGCTGCGGCAATATCTCTTGAAGAGCTTTGGGGCCTCCGGTGGAAGTACCGAGCGCGACGATCTCGGGCATGACGTGGAATTCCCCTCTTGGAGAGCTGTCTGGGAAGGAGGCGGTGCTGTGACGGATTGGAGTCGCTCATATTTGCGTACCAGCGGACTGTGCGCGGCAGCTTCGATTTTTTCGATCAGGTCGCGTTTCAGCTTCTGTGGATCGAGGGGGTGTCCCGAATTTCCCATGATGCGGGCCTCATTGAGCAAGTTGAGCCGGCTGAAATTGACTGTGGCTTGAACCTCTGGCTTTACCCGGAGCCGTGGAGGCACGGGCGTCCCCGCCCGTGCGCCGTGATGGAATTGCGAAGATTGTTGCTACCCGGGCAGCAACATGCCCTTTTCCAAGTGCCGGGTCACGTGGGCATACGAAGCGGCGTGGGGATCGTGCGTGACCATTACAACCGTCTTATGGAAGTCTTCATTGAGGCGCTTCAAAATTTCCAGAACTTCGGTGGCAGAATTGCTGTCCAAGTCCCCGGTAGGCTCGTCGGCCAGTATCAGAGTGGGGTCGCTGACGATGGCACGAGCAATAGCCACGCGCTGCTCCTGTCCGCCGGAGAGCTGCTTAGGGAGGTGATGGACGCGCTCCTCGAGGCCGACCAGCTTTAGCGCAGTCATAACGTGATCACGCCGCTGCTGCGAGTTCAGCTTCGTGAGAAGCAACGGCAGTTCCACGTTTTCGAAAGCGGTTAGAACGGGGATCAAATTAAAAGTCTGGAAGACATAGCCGATGTGTTCATTCCGCCATTTCGCGGACTGAGCCTCGCTGAAGCGGAAGATGTTTTGGCCGAGCACGAGCAGTTCGCCGGATGTGGGCCGGTCAATGGCCGCAATCATATTCAGCAGGGTGGTTTTGCCAGAGCCCGAGGGGCCCATCAGGGCCATGAATTCCCCTCCGGCAATTTCGATGGAAACGTCGTCCAGCGCTTTCACTTCAAAGGCATCGCGCTTGAAAATCTTGCTAACATGGCTAGCCTGTACGACTTGAGTCTTCGTAGCAATATTGTTTGCGATAGCAGTGCTCATGACTGTCCCTTGATCTTGATTTTGTCTCCATCTTTCAAAGCTTGCGGCGCAGTGGTAATCACATCTTCTCCACCATTCAAGCCTTCAACCAATACGCCGCCGCTGCGTTGTGCTTTCACCCGCACCTCACGCTGCATTGCCTTTCCCTTGAAGGCGAGAAAGACTATTTTCTTCCCGTCATGCTCGCGGAGCGCTGGCGACGGCACGAAGACTTCAACCGTTCCGGAGCTCGCGCTCTTTGCCTTGGGTTCGTCAGCCAGAAACTTAACGGTGGAGTTCATTTCCGGCCGCAGATATTCATCTGGATTTAGGATCTGCACCTTGACTTGAACCGTGGCCTTTTGCCGGTTCGCTTCCGGAGAAATCTCAGCAATCTCGCCCTGGTACTTGCGGTCGGGGAAAGCATCAACCGTGACTTCGCCCTTCTGCTTCGGGCCAAGTCTCGCGAAATCATCTTGGGCGATATCCAATTCCACCTGAAGGTCGCTGAGATTAGCCAGGGAGAACACGGGCCGCGCGGCGCTGGCAAATTGCCCAGTGAGAAGCTCGCCCTTCTCCACGCTGCGGTCCAGGATAGTGCCGTTGATGGGTGCTCGAATCACGGTGGCGTCGAGCTGCGATTTGGCGTAGGCAGCTTGCCCTTCAGCCTGAGTGAGAGCCCCCTTGGCGCGCGCGATTTCCTCGGCACGGGGGCCTAGTTTAGAAAGTTGATTGCTCTGCTCCAATGAGTGCGCGCGCTGCAAGCTGGCTTCGTATCTGGCGGTGGCATCGTCCAGAGCCTGCTGTGAGAGCACGCCTTGAGCAACCAGGGTCTTCGTACGATCAAGTGTTATTTTGTCGTTGGCGGCTGTGGCGCGGGCCTCGCTCAGGTTGTGCTCCGTCTGCTGGACTTCCTCTGGACGCGAACCATGTTGTAATTCCTCGAGCTGGGCGCGCGCGCTTTCTGCCGCTCCGCGCGCCTGATCGTATTGCGCCCTGAATTCTTGGTCTTCGAGCCGGACGAGCACCTGCCCTTCCTTGACCTTGTCGCCCTTCTCGACACCAATCCAAGCCACGCGGCCAGTGACTTTAGAGTTGGCCTCGATCTTGTGGTGGGCCACGATGTAGCCCGTGGCGGAGAGGACGGTCGCAGCGCTGCTATCGTTACTGCTCTCGGCGGTGGCGCGGGCTACTTCCACCTCGGGAACGTCGCTTGCGAAGAGGCGATAAGCCAGCGCGGCGAGACTCAGCAGCACGACCGCAGAGATTCCGATGAGGATGTAGCGGCGGGCCCACAGTGGCGGCTCACCGCTCTCACTGCCTTTGGAACGGTCTATGCGGAGACCTTGGAGTTCTTCGTGTTTCGTGTCGATTGCCATATCTCAAATAACTGACTGCCTAGAACAGAGCCTGATACGAGAGAACAGTCGAGGCCGTCTCCTGCATTAGTCCCGCAAGGCGGCTAAAATCTCGCGGCGAGAAGCGTGCCATGCCGGAAAAATTCCGCCGACCAATCCCATGATGATGGCAAACAGGACCGCACTCCCGATCACCATAGGCGACCACACCTGCAAACTAAACACAACCTCGCTGAACGTCACCTGATTCGAAGTTCCGGTGGTCATGCCGTTGAACGGCATCATCAGCGCGATCCCCACCGCCGCGCCCAGCAGCGAAAGCAGGATTGCCTCGAAAACAAACGACGTCAAAATACTCGGACGCGAAAATCCGATCACTCGCAAAGTGGCGATCTCGCGCGAACGGTAAGCAACCGCCGCGTACATTGTGTTCATGGCTGCGAAGCTCGAGCCGATCGCCATGATTCCCGCCACCAGCCATCCGATGAAGCGGATCACAGCGCCTGAACTGGTCTGCTTGGCGTAATATTCAGTTTCGAGCGAACCGTCCAGCTTCAGCCGCTGATCGTCGCCCACGCGGTTCTTGAGCGCTTGCGCCGCTACTGGATCGGTCGCCCGGAGGTAAGCAGAGCTGTAAACGCCCTGGCGGTCAAAGTCTGAGTTCATCTGATTGACGTCGCCCCAGACTTCCGATTCGTAGGCCGTGCCCCCCGCGTCGAAGATGCCAACCACTTGCCAGGACCCTTTCCCGAACTCCATGGTGTCGCCCACGTTGGCATGGGAGAAACGCTTATGAATACTCTCGCTCACCACCACTTCGCGCTGTCCCGGTGTAAACCACCGGCCCTGGGCCAGCTTCACTCCGCCGCGGAGCGCCAGGCCGTTCTGCATCATGCCACGCACCGAAACGTTAACTTCGCCGGAGCCATCGGCACGCGGCAGCACAATCACCACTACCGTTTCTCCAGAGACCAATGGGTCACCTTCACTGTTCTTGGCGATTCCCGGTAGCGTCTTCAGGGTCCCGAAATTATCTGCGGGAAATGGCCCCGTCAACTCGCTGGTTGATCCTTTGCGCACCACCATGACATTCAGGGGATTGCCAGTTGTCTTGAAGGCCTTTTGCAGGCCTGCAAGCAACGCCATGATGAATAGTGCGGTGGTCACGGTCAGAGCAATGCCCAGCGCCGTCATAACGGTCAGGCCTTTGCGCAGTTTCAGGTTCCGAAGGTTGTAGCTAATGGGGATCGCCATAAGTTTCCGCTCAGCCGATGTGGCGCAAGCCCTCCACGATGCCCAACCGCGATGCGGTATAGGAGGGAACCAGCGCGCTGAAAAAACCCATGAAAGCTGCAGCCGCCCACGCGACAATCATGGTAGCTACCTTTACGTGCAAGGCTCCGGCAAAACCGCCAGCTTTGGCCGCCCCCATCCCTACAAGGTAGGCGACCAGGGAGCCTCCGATTCCACCAATCAGCGCCAACACTACCGCTTCACCGACGAACAAACCCAATACAGTGCCGGGGGTAAACCCCAAGGTTTTGAGCACCGCCACTTCCCGAGTGCGCTCGCGGATAGACATCGCCATGGTGTTGGCGGAGACCAGCAGAATGGCAAACACCACCGCTCCGCAGATGCTGAGTATGAAAGCTTTCACGTTTCCCAGCATGGCCAGGAAGCCAAGTTGGAAGCCCTTCTCGGTCTCGGTCTTGGTCGGTTGCGGTGAGTTGCGGAATGTGTCATCCACGACCTTGTTGATCTTGGGCACATCGGCAGCAGAAGCGGCCAGGATGGTGTAGAACCCTTGTTGTCCCTTGAGGTAGGGCACCGCTTCTTCGACATATTTCTGGTTGTAGTAGAGCGCCTGAGTCGGCTGCGGCGCGGTGAAAATACCGCGGATATTAAGTTCGAGATTGACGGGGAAAATTGTTCCCGTAATAGTTATGCGCTGACCGAGCTTCCAGCCGAGTTTCTGTGCCAACTCACTGTCCACTACTGCGCCGGCTCGATCATGTTGCCATGCGGCAACCTGGTCATCTGGTATCTTCCACTCTTTGTAAACTTTGAAGAACTCGTCGGGATCGGTGCCAAACTGCGCAAAAAAGTTTCCCGACTTATCATCTTTGTACACGCCGCCAAACCAATTTCCGGGAACCACTACCGCAACTCCGGGGATCGCCCGGATCTTCTCCCGGTAGTAGCTTGGCATTTCAAAGACCAGCGATACTTTGTGCCGTGTCACCAGCCGCAGAGCCGATTCGTCGCTGCCCTTCTCCATGTAAAAGTTGCGCCAGATGGCCATCATGAGTGTGAGCAAGAGCAGGGAAAAACCGATACTCAGCACCGTCAGGATGCTGCGGCGCAGGTTACGAAAAGCATTCTTGCGGACAAAACTGGTCAGCGTCATGTTCGAACTCCGGGAAAACTTACGCTACGGCTGTGAATGTGCGCCTGGGAGCAGACACACAGCATAGACGATAACTAGTCCGTTGAACAACCATGCTTAGAATCGTTTACACGGCTTTAGGGCACCAGTGCAGATCGTCAGCGACGATTGCTGACATTTGTCAGGTGCAGTTCTAGCTTCTAGCAACCTTACGCCACGGTCACTGCCATTTTGATACGTAAAGCGAAAGGCCTTAGTTTCAGTCGAGTTTGAGGTGGATTTCGGCCTGGCGCGTTTTAGTTTGCTAGGAGCCAGTAGCTAGAAGCTAGTGTAGTGTCCAACAAATAACTAGACATAGTGGCGGGTCCCCCTTTATCCTGGGGCATGGGCAAGCCATGTCAGCTTTCCGCCGTAGAACAGCAAAAGATTGAGCAGTGGATCGCAGCGCACGGCACGCCACAGC
>WNGK01001098.1_pt1 | contig 28843 bp, 31 predicted proteins | sample 5400601 | NCBI WGS metagenome assembly WNGK01 (sample SAMN13153376, study PRJNA577476) | soil metagenome | isolation source: 60 cm soil or saprolite under Garry oak tree replicate 1 | place: USA:California | collected 2016-06-15
AAGCACCAACTCGCCAAGGCGCGCCCATTCGCGCGCGCTCAATTCAAAGCCACTGGCCGGTAAAGGGTTACCGCGTCCGTCTTTTTTCCACTCCAGACTCGTTAGGTTGAGCGGCGAGAGAACATTCGCTTCTAGATACGAAATCGTCGAATGCCCGTTCAGTTTTCTTCGCAAGAGTTCGGCAAAAATTTGGAGATGACTCGGACCGTAGGCGAAAACTGAGCCCGGCGCAGCAACGAGCGGCAATTGAATTGCCGCGGCGTTTCGATCGCGAATCGACTCGCTATGAAGATGCGGCGCTGGTTCGATCCCGTCGGTTTGATTCAACAATTGGCGAATCGTGATCTGCGATTTGCGCGGGTCGTTTTTCCATTCGGTGATGGTGTCCGCGACGCGATCGTCGAGGCTGATCAAGCCGTCGCGCACGGCGCAGAGGGCGGCGATCCCCCAAAAGCTTTTCGTGCCACTGAAAATTTTACAGCGCGAGTCCGCCGATCCGCCATTGGCGTAGTGTTCGAAGACAGTGCGGCCGTTCTGCATCACGAGCATGGAAAAGCCGCGTTTGTTTTCAGAATAATTTGCCGCACTCGCGCAATTGCCGGGCTGAATCTCGGCGAACGCGATGGTTGGAATCGCGATCAGCGACGTCGTCAGGCTATAGCTAAACCACGAATGCCACGAAGCACGCGAAGTTAGCATAATTGAAGTGTCTTCGTGACCTTCGTGTTCTTCGTGGGGTCCGTTTACCAAACGAATCAGGTGGCGGCAGGCGTGCTTGGCCCGGCTTGGACGATCCCTTCGGTAGGACCTTGGGAACGTGGGCTCACTGGCAAGTGGCGAGTGCGGAGTTCCTCGACGTTCGGCAATTCGTCGAGATTGCGCAGACCGAAATGATCGAGAAAGAATTCGGTTGTCTCGTAAACCAACGGACGACCCGGAATCTCGGCGCGGCCCGCAATTTTAACGAGGCCGCGTTCCATCAGGGTTTGCAAAACGCTATCGATGGCCACGCCGCGGACAGCTTCGACATCCGCGCGCGTGATTGGTTGTCGATAAGCGATGATCGCGAGCGTCTCGATCGCCGGCGAACTTAAGCGCGCCGGTTTCGGCGCCGGGAAAAGTCCGCGAACCCATCGGGCGTATTTTGGATCGCTGGCCAGCTGCCAGCCGTCGGCTTTTTCAACAAGCTGAAAGCCGTGCTCGTGTTGAATGTATTCGACCTTCAACTGCTCAATCGCGGCGGCAACTTCCGCTTGTCGAACATTCGCGAATTCGTTCGGCGAAAATTCATCTTCCGCGCCAGCATTGCGAAGAGCATCGATAATCTCGTTGGTCGAGAGCGGTTTTTGCGCGCTAAAAAGAAGCGTTTCGATGACACGAGTCAGATCCATGTTGTTTAATTTGCGCCGATCGCGCTTTGAATTGCGTCTGCGATGCGGTTGGCGTGTTTGTCGATCTTATCGAATTCCCGCCCTTCGATCAAAAGGCGGATCTTTGATTCCGTGCCGGAGTAACGCAGGACAACGCGGCCTTTGCCGGCCAGCTCCCGTTCCACTTCCTCGCGCAATTTAACGACCTCGCGCAGCTCTTCGATCGGGGGTTTCGATCTGACCACGAGATTGCGCTGCGCCTGCGGATATTTCTTGAGACATTTTTTCAATTTGCTCAGCGGCTGACTGGTCGTGTGCATGATCCGCAAAATTTGGAGCGCGCTGATGATGCCGTCCCCGGTGGTTGTGAAATCGCGGAAGATAATGTGGCCGCTCTGTTCCCCGCCGAGACCGAGATTTCGCGAGACCATTTCTTCGATCACGTAGCGATCGCCCACTTTAGTGCGAATCACTTTGCCGCCGTTGGCCGCGAGCGTTTCCTCCAGGCCAAAGTTGCTCATCACGGTCGCGACCAGCGTGTTGTCGCGAAGTTGATTCGAATTCAAAAGATCGAGCGCCGCGATGGCGAGAATTTCATCGCCATCAACGATCTCGCCGTTTTCGTCGCAGAGAAGAACGCGGTCGGCGTCGCCGTCATGAGTGATGCCGATATCTGCGTCGGCGAGGTTGACGAGGCGCTGGATTTCGTTGGGATGCGTACTGCCGCATCCGTCGTTGATGTTCATTCCGTTCGGCTCGTTGTGTGCAACCGCGACGTCGGCCCCGAGCTCGCGCAAAATGCACGGCGTCGACTTGTAAGCGGCGCCGTTCGCGACGTCGACTGCGATGCGCAATTCCTCGAGCGACATTTTTCGCGGAAAACTCGCCTTTGCGAATTCGACATAGCGGCCAAGCGCGTCATCAATTCGTGCGGCGCGTCCAATTTTACCGGCCGTCGGCCGGATGTCGTCGATCTTACCGGTAAAAACGAGCTGCTCGATCTGTTCTTCGACCTGGTCATCAAGTTTGTAGCCGTCGTGCCGGAAAAATTTGATGCCGTTGTCTTCGTAAGGATTGTGCGAAGCCGAAAGAACAATGCCGGCGTCTGCGCGCAGCGATCGGGTAATGTATGCCACGCCCGGCGTTGGCAGCGGACCGATGACAAGAACATCGACGCCAAGTGAAGTGATTCCGGCGACGAGCGCGTTCTCGAGCATGTAACCGGAAAGGCGAGTGTCTTTGCCGAGCACGATTTTCGGCCGCGCGCCTTCCGGAAGCGTGCGCGGGTTCAGTTGCGTGAAAACATGCGCCGCGGCGCGGCCAAGTTTGAGCGCGGTCTCGGCCGTGACTGGCTCGACATTAGCGACACCGCGGACGCCGTCAGTGCCGAAGATCTTTGTCGCCTGTTTCACGGTCTTACTGAAACTCTCCGATGCCAGTTCGTAAATGGTAAAGTGGAGTGGGCCTTTTCATTCCGCTGCTGGCTGCTTGGTCTTGCTCGCAGTTTCTTTTTTCGTTGCGTTCAATTCGTTGATCTTCCGATGCAGTGTCCGCCGGCTGATCCCGAGTTTTTTTGCAGCCGCGGTTACGTTTCCATTCGTTGTGGCCAACGCCTGTAAAATGAGTTTGCGCTCCGTTTCATGGAGATCGAGCGGGCTCGCCTTTTCGCCGAAAGCTTTGGCCGGTGAAATGCCGCGCGGGAGCGCAGCGCCGGCGGCTTGTCGTAAAGCCGACGGCAAATCGCGGGGCGCGATCTTCGGTCCGGTCGCCATCACGACGCCATGTTCGATGGCAGTGCGCAGCTCACGGACGTTGCCCGGCCAGTTGTAAGTAAGGAGAGCGTTCATCGCTTCGGCCGTAAGATCGACAATCTCTTTGTTGTTCGCTTTGGAAAACTGCCGCAGAAACGCGCGCACCAACAACGGAATGTCGTCTTTACGCTCGCGCAGCGGCGGCATGGTGATGCGGACCACGTTGAGGCGAAAATACAAATCGTCGCGGAACGTTCCCTTTTGCACCAGTTGCTCCAGATTTTTGTTGGTCGCTGCGATTAGGCGCACGTCCGCTCGGAGAGTTTGATTACCGCCTACGCGCTCAAACGCCCGCTCTTCGCTGATCACGCGCAGCAATTTTACTTGGGTCGTCGGCGGAATTTCAGCGACTTCGTCCAGAAAAATCGTGCCGCCATTGGCTTGCTCGAATCGCCCGATCCTGCGCTCATGGGCGCCGGTGAAAGCGCCTTTTTCGTGACCGAACAATTCGCTCTCGAGCAGTGTAGGCGAAAGCGCGGCGCAATGGACAGTGACAAATTTCGCTTTGTTCCTCCGGCTTAAGTTGTGAATCGCGTGCGCCGCCAGCTCTTTCCCGGTACCGCTTTCGCCTTCGATCAGAACATTCGCCGATGACGGCGCGACCTGGCGGATTGTGTCGAGCACTTCGTGCAGCGCCGGCGAGTCGCCGATCATGTTTTCGAGGCCGTAGCGCTCGTCGACCTGCTGCCGCAGCGTCTGATTTTCCTGCTCGAGTTTGCTGTTCCGCAGCGCGCGCGCGATCAGCATTTCCACTTTGTCGAGATTCAGGGGTTTGGTTACGAAATCGTAAGCGCCGCGTTTCATTGCTTCCACGGCGGTGTCGACCGAGCCATACGCCGTCATTATGATGCAGATTGGTGGTTGCGGCATTTTCAGTGCGCGATCGATTAGTTGCATTCCATCTTCCGCCCCGAGCCGCAGATCGGTCAGAAGAAGATCGACATCTTCCCGCTCGAGGACATTCATTGCGCTGGCAATGTCGCCCGCCACATAGACATCGTAATCGCTTTCGAGCAGGCGGCGCAGTCCGTCCCGCGTGTGTTTTTCGTCATCAACGATAAGGATGATGGGCTGGATAGAATCCATGAATAATTTTCGGCAATGACGGGTGCGCCATTTATTCTCACTCAATCACGCGATCTCTCAATTTCGAATCTCCTGCTTCCAGCATGCGAACGCGTCTGTCGATGTAGGGCAGACGAATCGCCAGCGTGAGACCTTTGCCTTCACTGCTTTCGATCGACAATTCGCCGCCGTGCTCACGGACAATCCGGCGAACGATCAAAAGACCAAGTCCGGTGCCGCTGGTCTTGGTTGTAAAATAAGGCTCGAAAACGCGGCTAAGATTCGCCGCTGAAATTCCCCCGCCCGTGTCCGTGAAGCGCACGATCACGTGCGATTCATCCATGTCAGTGCGGATACGCAGAATTCCACGGCTCTTCATCGCTTCAAAGCTATTTTTGATCACGTTGTAAAACGCTTGCTTCATCTGGTCACGATCGAGCTCGAGCAGAGGCAGATCGGAGCGTAGCTCCTGCTCGACGACAAGATTGCGGTCTTTGATTTCCGGAGCAAAAAAACGGACCGCTTCTTCGACAATTGCATTGATGTTTTCCGGGCGCAGCTGCGGCCGTGTTGGACGGATCGCGCGCAGGAATTGACTGATGATGGAATCGAGCCGGTTCACCTCGGCGCGCGCTACCTCGACGGATTCCTGAAGTTCGGCGCGTTTTGAGTCGTCGCGATTACGCGCTTCGCGTTCGATCAGCTGCAAGTGAATATTGAGTGAGTTGAGCGGATTTCCGATTTCGTGGGCGACGCCCGCGGCGAGCAAGGTCAACGCATTCAGCCGCTCCGACTCGATTGTTTGCTGTTCGCTGCGCCTGCTCTCCGTGATATCTCGCAAAATGATCGCGTGTCCGACCTGTTCGGCTGTAGCTGCGGTCGCTGACCGCGGTGGGCCTGGGACAGCGTCCCCAGCCACCGAATCTTGGCGCTCGATCACGAGAGGCACACTGTAAAAATTGATGAACCGGTTGGTCGGATAGAAAATCTCCATGTCGCGGCTGACCGCGCCTTCACGCGACAGAGCGTTCCAATCCAAGCCGCGAACCCGCTCGTCCAAGCGTTTTCCGAGCGAATCTTCCGGTTCCAATCCGAACAATTGGCAAGCCGCATCGTTCAAGTAGGTGATTCGACCTCTCGCGTCAGTGACGATGATCCCTTCTTGAATCGAATTGAAAACTGTCTCGAGAAAACCTTTCTCCTGAGCAAGACGCAGAAAATAATTCTGCACGTCCTCCGGCCCGATCTTACCGAGGCGACCAATCAGTTTTTCAACGAAGCCTGCTTTCACAATATTGCAGAACGTAAATCGGCGGAAGGGCCGCTCAGTTCAATTCAAAATCTGCCACCATTAGGTCGACGCCGGCGGCACTTCGATCTTAGACATCTCAACGCGGACGTAGTTCAAGACCACGGGGGCGAGGATCATGCCGGGAATTCCCATCACGATCTCGCCAATGATCAAGCCGATCAGCGTGAGCCAAACAGGATTGCGAGTCCAGCCGCCTATGATTTTGCTGTTCAGAAAGTACTCGAGTTTGTGAAGGGCGACCAAAAAGACGAGCGCAGCGAGCGCGATCTTTACTGACATCGCTGCCGAGAGGAACAGGATAATTGTGTTGCTGATCAAGTTACCGATAATCGGCAGCAGCCCGCAGAGAAAGGTGACGCCGAGGACAACGGCAGCGTGCGGCAGGCCAATACTGAGGATGAAAATGGCCGTGAGGACCGTGTTGATGCAGGAGATGATGATCTGCGCGCCGAGGACAGTCTCAAAACTGTGGTAGAAATCACGGAAGCGCGTCGCGATTTCGGTCGCGCACGCCGCATAGAGATTATTTGCGTCCTTTGCGGTCGAGCCCACACTTTGATGGCGCCAACTGCGAAAGAACAAGCTCGTTGCCACGACGATTCCGATCACAATGAGCACGAAAAGCGTGGTCGCGGCGCCGGCGAAATGCGCCACGTCGTTGAGATAATGGATTTCGTCTTTGACCTGCGCGATCAGGAACGCTTTTAGCGTTTCGAAGTCGGTGAACGGCAGCTCGATGTTTCTTTTTTCCGCCCATGCTGTCGCCGATGGAATTGAACTATCGGCAATATCGGGCAACGCCCGCCAGGCAGCGCGAGTAAAGTAGCCCGCAGCGTAGGCGATTCCGACCAGACAAATGACAAATAAGATCAACGAAAGCCATTTTCGTTTTGTGACAGCGTGCAGTTTGCGCAGCGCGAAGTAAGAAAAAAAAGCGGCAAGCAACAGGGTTCCCAGATGCAGCCACGCTACGACGATTAGCGTCGCAATCAGGACGCCGTAGGACACTTTGATAGGCGTGCTCATGTCACGCGGCTCGGTTAACAAACGCTACGCTGCCTGCCCGGTTTCTTTTTCTGCGCGTTCCTTCAACGCTGCTTTGCGCGAAAGTTTAACCCGGCCTTTATCATCAATGCCGATGCATTTTACCCAGATCGTGTCGCCCGCTTTCACCACGTCTTCGGTGCGCTTGACGCGAAAATCGGCCAGTTCCGAAATGTGGACGAGGCCTTCCTTGCCCGGAAGAACTTCGACAAATGCGCCAAACTCTTTCGTGGAAACGACGCGACCCTGATAAGTCGTGCCGATTTCGATTTCCTTGGTCATGCCGCCGATAATTTCCTTGGCGCGCGCCATCGATTCGCCGCTGGTCGCATAGATGTGGACTGAGCCGTCGTCTTCGATGTTGATTTCCGCGCCGGTCTCGGCCACGATGCCCTTAATCGTTTTGCCGCCCGGTCCGATAAGCGCGCCGATCTTTTCCGGATTAATTTTGATTGTCTCGATTCGGGGCGCGTACTTCGAAAGCTCGGTGCGTGGTTTGTCAATAACACTGCGCATGATCTGAAGAATCTTCGTGCGCGCTTCTTTCGCCCGCTGAATCGCCTCGGCCAGGATTTTGTGGCTGATGCCGGGCAGTTTCAGGTCGAGCTGATAACCGGTGATGCCATTGTCGGTTCCACAGAGTTTGAAATCCATGTCACCGAAATGGTCTTCCGAACCAATGATATCGGTGAGTAGTTCGTAGCGCTTCAATTGTCGATCTTCGCCGTGCTCGGTGACGAGCCCGACGGAGATTCCCGCGACCGTGCCCTTCACCGGGACACCCGCGTCCATCAACGCGAGCATTCCGCCGCACACGCTCGCCATCGAAGTCGAGCCGTTTGATTCCATGATCTCGCTCGAGATGCGAATCGCGTAGCGGAAATCGTTTTCGCTCGGTACAACCGGCTCGATCGAACGTTCCGCCAAAGCGCCATGACCGATCTCACGCCGCCCGGGTCCGCCGGTCCGACCAGTTTCGCCAACACTGAACGGTGGAAAATTGTAATGCAGAATGAAACGCTTCGATTGTTCGCCGCCGCCGTAAGCGTCGATCATCTGCGCTTCTTCGATCGGCGCCAGTGTTGCGAGCGCTAACGCCTGGGTTTCGCCGCGCTGAAAAATTGCCGATCCGTGTGCGCGCGGGATTACTCCCACTTCGCACGTGATCTGGCGCAAATCCTGGTAACCGCGTCCATCGACGCGCTTTTTCTTGTCCAGAATGCTAATGCGAAACGCTTTCTTCTGAACGTGATCGAACGCCTGCGAAATTGAGAAGGCATCGGTCTCGGGATGCTTTTCCAGGATCGACTTTTTCACTTCTTCGCGCAGGGCTTCAATCGCTTTGGCGCGAGCGACTTTGCCGGACGTGTAGAGCGCGCCTTCAATTCGGCCGCCGGCCACTTGATAAGCAATTTCGAGCAACTCCGGTTTGGCGGTAAGCAGAGGCATTTGGCGTTTTGGCTTGGCGATCTGCGACGCGAGCTCTTTTTGAATGCGAATCATTTCCCGCGTTTGCTCATGCGCGAACTCGAGCGCTTTCAAAAAATCGGCTTCTGGCAATTCGTTAGCCGCGCCTTCGATCATGATCACGTCGTTTTCCAAGCCGACGTAAACCAGATCGAGATCGCTTTGCTGACGCTCGGTGTGAGTCGGGTTCGCCACGAACTGGCCGTTAACGCGGCCGATGCGCACCGCGCCGATCGGTCCAGCAAATGGAATGTCTGAAACAGACAGCGCTGCAGAAGCGCCATTGATCGCGAGAATGTCGGGATCGTTCTCACCATCCGCGCTCAGCAAGATCGAGATAATCTGAGTGTCGTAGAAATATCCCTGCGGGAAGAGCGGCCGCAACGGACGATCGATCATCCGCGACGTGAGCGTTTCTTTTTCGGTCGGCCGGCCTTCCCGTTTGAAGTACCCCCCGGGAAATTTTCCGGCAGCGGCTGCTTTTTCACGGTAATCGACCGTAAGCGGAAAATAATCCTGACCTTCCTTGATCGCGGTGGCGGAGACCGCGCTCACTAACACCATCGTGTCGCCACACGAAACGATGACTGCGCCGTCGGCGAGCTTGGCGACTTTGCCGGTTTCTATAGATATTTGATTAGACCCAATTTGGGCTGTGACCTTCTGTTGCATTGTAATTTCCTGGATGTGCGAGTTCCAGGTCGGTCACCCTGACTGTAGGTTTTAACTCCGATCCCGCGGCTGCGTGACGGGCGGACCTAAAACCTAAATTCAAGGTGCCTGGCGACCTGGTTGTCGCGTTTTTAATTTTCGAATCGGCGTCGCACTGAAACGCGGACGCTAAGATCGACATCCGACCTGCTATTTTCGGAGGTTCAGTTTGTCGATTAACTTTTTGTAGCGTTCAGCTTGGGACCGGCTCAAATAATCGAGCAAGCTCCGGCGCTGGGCCACCATTTTCAGGAGGCCACGACGCGAAGAATGGTCTTTGGCGTGGTTTTTCAAGTGTTCGGTCAGTTCCCCGATTCGGCGCGTCAACAGCGCGACTTGGACGTCTGCGCTGCCGGTGTCCTTCCCGTGCAACTGGAACTGCTTGATATCCACCGTTTCCGTATTCTCAGCCATTTCGAAGCGCCTATTGTAAATGAAGAGCGTCCTTTCGCAAGCGCCGGCTATTTCGGCGGACTCCTATGTTCCCGGATCACCCCGCGCTCGTATTCCCTCGCGATTCGCAGGCCGATGATGATTAGAAACAGAATCGCGCCGATCACGATTCTCAGAACCGGAAGCTGAATTGGAAGGTCATGACGGAATAAATCAAAATGGCAAAGGCAACAAATCGGGCGGACACCACTTGTCGCGCGCAGCTTGCGAGTTAATCAACTCGCGCGAGTAATGGGCTTCGACCGGACGGCGCTCTGTCCAGTGGTCGACGATTAGGTTGATCCGGCGCCAGAGTGGAAGATCCGCCTTCGCGTTGCAGCTACGGCGCGACGGGTCGACATCACCCGTGCTGGCGAGGTGCTCGAGGAGACGCATCCAGAAAGTTGTGAGCGTTTCATGATAGAGATTGGTGACGCCGTGATACGCGGCGAAGAAACGAATCTTCTCGCGCATACGCTGCAGCGCCTCGTCCGGCGAAAACGCGTTGAGATAGCTCAGCGCGACCGCGATGTGGGCCGCGTGAGTGAAGTCACATGCTGGGATGCTCGCGTTTTCAAACGCGAGTACCAGCGCTGCGACCTCACTGTCGGTCGCAAAATCGCGCGTCTTCAATGCATCAGAGCGGCACCCCATTTGCCCCAAGCCCAAAGCAAAATAAGCGCGCCGATGATCGACATGATGAATCCAGCGGGATGAAACGCCGAGCCGGGTGCGGGTCGCGAGAACAACCGCCCGATCAAACCGCCGACGATGGATCCGCCAATGCCTAGAAGTGTCGTCATGATAAAGGTCAGGTGCTGCATACCCGGCATGATCGCGCGCGCACACAAGCCGACAATGAAACCGATAATGATCGACCAAATGATGTGTAACATGAGCGTAATGCTTAGCGGGTGAGCGACTCGAAAGCGATCCTTTTCTTAAGGCAAGGTCGACCCGCCTTTGCCCCCGCTAAGGGGTGGCAAGCACCTACTTGCGCTGGCGGTTTGCTTCGTCGATGGCCAGATATTCGGCGCGCGGCGGACTGAAAGTATCGAGGACGCGCGTTTCTTCGATGGTCTCAACGCCGTGCGGGACGTTGCTCGCGAGATAGTAAGAATCGCCCGCCTTCATTTCGTGCGGCATTCCATCGACAATCAACTTCATTCGCCCCGACAAAACGTGGACGATTTGCTCCTGGGGATGTTGATGCGCCGGCATTTTGCTACTGGGCTCGAGCGTAGCCAGCATTTGATACATTGTTTTACCGCTCGTTAGCGTCTGGCGTTTGATGCCGGGACAAATTGGGATCCAGGGATTTCCTTTTTTCATGACCTACTCCTTTTGCTCGATCTTAATCCGAAAGTGGTAGGATGAAATGTTCATTCGCTTGAGAAGATAAAAGCGGTGAGCGTCGAATCGCTGCACTCCGGAATCGAGTTCCAGATTCTCGCAGCCATGCTCGCGTGCCTGTTTAATTAACCAATCAAGCAGCTCGCCACCAAAACCGCGCGACCGGTCACCTTCACGCGTGACCAGGTCGTCGACGTAAAGAAATTTTCCGGAGAAGAGTGATTCGAGGAATCGATAGCCGGCAACGGCGCAGACTTCTCCGTCAAATTCAAGAAACGCCAGCAAGTATCTTTGCTTCTGTTGGCGCAGCACGCGCTCGACAAAATGTTCGGGATCTTGAAACAGCGGACGCAACTGGCGGAACACCGGGTGACAACGGCGGATTTGGGCTGGTGTGTTCGCGATCGTAATTCGCGAATTCTTCATGTCGTTCTCAAGCGATCAATGACGAAACCGGAATGGCGAAGCTCGAAGTAATGACGAATGCCGAAACTCTGACCAGTCGCCTTGTTCCTCGTTGGTCGCTTATTTGTCATTAGTGCTTTGTCATTGCTTTCATGTCGATCCTGTCTCGCGTTTACCGTCGTACCAGATGTGAAGACGGGCTCGTGAACGGGCGGCGCGGGGGCCCCGCAGAATAACGCTCAGAAAATTCCCCAGAATTTCGCGTGCGGAATACATTCGCAGTTTGCGACCGGAGGTGGCGGCCGGGTCACCCAGAATCTTGAAACGCCCAAGCTTTCGCAGCGCCATGCTGAAATAAATTTCTTCTCCAATAAAGAGCTTTTCGTCGAATCCACCGACCGCGTTGAAGTTCTTGCGCGTTGTGAAAAGAAACGCGCCGGCGCCGAAATTAAATCCGAAATACAGCGCGCAGAAGGCTTTTAACAAAATGTGCGCCCATAGCGGAATAGTTCCGCCGACAACAATGCGCGCGCCACCACCGGCGCAACCTTCTTCGAGCGCTGCGATTGCGCCGCCAACATGCTTCGAATTTATGCGAGTATCCGCATCGACAAAGAACAAAATCTCTCCCTTAGCTGCTCGCGCGCCGGCGTTACGTGCGGCTGCAATTTGCCGGCGATTGATTCGAACAACCTGTGTGCCGGCATTTCTCGCAATGTCTGACGTCTCGTCGCTCGACGCGTCATCGACGACGATGATTTCGTAGTGTTTGCCACGGCGAATCCGTCCTTCGGCGGATCGATCTTCTGCGGCCTTGCGGATCGCCTCGATCGTCGCCGGTAGCTCTAGCTCTTCGTTGTAGGCCGGGATGATGAAGGAAAGATCCATCTCACTGCTGTGAATCCTGTCTATTTTTCGCTGAATTTGATTCCGGCTTTCTGCACTTCGCGATAAGGCAGGAGCCAGATGAGTGATTCGTCGTGAAGATCGACAACCTGGACGCGATTGCCCCAGGGATCGCGAAAATCGCAGCGGAACGGCGGCTCGAGTTTTAATTTGTACTTGCCGGTCAACTTCTTGCGGACTTTCTCAAGCTGTTCTTCGTCGCGCACCATGATTCCGAAATGGCACATGTTGGCGGGCTGAACTTTTTCAACTTCGAAAACCGCAAGGAATTGGTGCTCGCCCAGTTTGAAAAAGGCGTCGCCTTCGCCCCGGTCGAGCTTTTCCAGATTGAAAACATCTTGATAGAACGCGACCGCTTTCTCGATGTCATCGACTTCGATCGCGACGTGATTGCATCCGTAAACCTGCACGCTCATTTTCGAATTTACATCGATCCGGGCTGAGCCCAAAACGTAAGATCGACATGGATGAGTTCAGTTACCTCTCCGTTCTGATCTCGGTCATCCTCGGTCTGGCGGTGACGCAAATTCTGAAAGGGTTCCGCGGAATCTTGCTGTCGCGGGCGCGGGTTCGGATTTACTGGCCGGTCATTGCTTGGGCTGCACTCTTGCTTCTGATTTGTTCGCAGAACTGGTGGTCGATGTTTGGGATGCGAAACCGGCACGATTGGACGTTCCTCCAGTTCACAATGGTGCTGCTGAACACAGTTTTTATTTACATGATGACCGCGTTGGTCTTTCCCGACTTTTTTGGCGAAGGAGTTGTCGATCTAAAGGAGAATTTCTATGCCCAGCGCGGATGGTTTTTCACGCTGGCCTTCTCCACCATTGTCATCAGCGTATGCAAAGATATTGCTCTCGATGGCAGGTTGCCAAACACGACGAATCTCATCTTCCACGTGATCTTCGGCGTAACGTTATTCATCGGTGCGTTGACGCGCTCGGAGCGTTACCACAAAGGACTTGTTGTTTTTGGCAGCGCGCTCTTCGTCGTTTATATCGTCGTGCTTTTCGGACGAATTCAATAGGTTCGACCCAGTCATCGCATCAACCGTTTCAAGACTTTGCTCATTTCCACGCTCCGGCCGCGGATCTCTTTTCGGTGCGTGGCCGCTAGTTCTTCAATCAATTTCTCGCCTTTGGCGGCAAGTGCCACGTGTCGCCGTCGGCGGTCAGTCTCGCCGGGCTCGCGCGTAATCAATTTTCTTTCGACCAAGCGATCGACAATATTAACGGCCGAGTGATGTTTTACCTGAAGTCGCTCGCTCAACTGAGAGATGGTCAGGCCTCCAATTGAAGTGAAGGCTCGGATCGCGAGCGAGGATTCGTATTGCTCTGGGCTGAGGTTGCCATTTGCTCTGAGGAAATCTTTGCTGAAGCGGAGGAACTTTCGCAGCAGGTAGCGAAAATTCGCCAGCGCTTCGTAGTCATCGACGGTAAGTCGGGGCATGCGAGCTACTCGCCGGACTGCGCCTCACTAAACATCGATCTTCGATATATTGGCATGGTGGCTGCTATTCTTTCTAGTATATGAATACGTCCGCAGCCAAGTCGTATAAAGGTTTCACCCTCGTGGAAATCATGATCGTAGTTGCAATCATCGCGTTACTCGCGGCGATCGCGGTTCCGGGGTTCCTCCGGGCGCGCAAACGCTCGCAAGCCAGCCGAATTCTGAACGATCTGCGCATGATCGACTCAGCGGTTGACCAGTACGCGATCGAAACGAACCGGGAAAACCGGCGATGTGGTCAAGGTCGCCGATTGGACGAACTACTTGAAAAAGGGTTCGCTCCTTTACAACAACGGCAACAGCCTTCTGGGTACCGCTTATGGTGACCAAACGGTCGACACCATCCCGCAGGTGCCGGCCTCGGACCTCGCCGTGTTGTCCGATGTCGCCGGAACCGGTTTCTGGTCGCCTTACGGTCCGTAAGGCGCGATTCAGTTCGGCAAAATTTTAAGGCGCAAATTTTCTCCGGCGGCTAGATTTCTGCTTTTCTGAGTCGTGGTGGATCGACAAACAACGATCGATCAGTTGGAGGAGCTTCTCCCGCTGGCGGCGCAGTGGGCAGCGGAACAGGAACGGCACGTCCTCTGCGAAGGTGTGCGCCTTTCTGAAATCGAACTGGCCGACGCTAAAGCTATCGGTGTGCGCAATCCGGAGCGAGTTCGTTTGCTGCGGGTCGACGCGGTTCCGATTCCGGTGCATCCAATGCTACGGGCTGCGGCGGCTTCAATTAATTTTTTAACTGCCGCGCCGCGCGGTTTGGCTTTGGACTACGGAATTTTTATTCGCGCTGATCACTGGCGCGATCGCGCGCTCATTGCTCACGAATTGGTGCACACCGCGCAGTTTCAAAGACTTGGCGGAATCCTCCCATTTCTCCAGACCTACATTTTCCAATGTGCGACCGTCGGCTATCAGAATGCGCCTTTGGAACTGGAAGCAGTCGCGACCGCTGCGCGAGTTTGTTCTGCCTGATCGGAACTATTGACCACTGCGCAAGATGCACCGGGCGCGCGTCTTATGCGCACCAAATAACAGGATAGCCGCTTACTTTTTTCTGTGGCCGATCATTTCGCCGCGGACACTGCGTGGATCAAGCCGGGTCAGATTTCTTTTCATGCTCGGTGTGAGCAACGAAATGTGTGGGATCTCGCAAAGATGTTCGGCGATAAACCAGACCGGTTTCTCGGTTGTCATCCAATTGAAACGGTCGAAGCGCGCCAGGTTCACTGGACGCGAGTAGCGACGTAACGTGCGCTCGAATCGCAGATTAAAATAAGTATTGAAGTAGCTCATCGCGAGCTCACGCAGGCTCCGATAGACCGGCTCGCGATAACGACAGCCGGCAAAGTTGGATTTCGCGACTGCGCCCCAATGTCCGCGCCGCTTAAAGATCGCAACTACGTGATCAGTGTCTTGCTCCGCTTCTAAATCGAAAATAAGCGGTGAAAAGCCCAGGACGCGAAGTGCGGCCGCCGCAAAAATTCCGCCTTCGAGACAAGATGCCGTGCAGTCATGCAAAACACGTTTCGGCGAACGCGCGGTGTAACTAAGATTATAAAGCAGCCCGTCCAGGAAGCCCTGCACGCCGGCAGGCGTTTTCAGTGCGCGGAATTTGCGCAACTCTGACGCCGTAAATCCAAAATCGCGGTGTCTGGATGTCGATCTTGTATTGTTCGCCACGGCGAATCCGTCCTTTGGCGGATCGATCTTGCGCCGGCGCGCGGAGATTTACAACCCGATCGGGTGGCGCGCTTCGAAACCGCCGGCAAGGGCGCGTTCGGTTGCCTGCCACCCCAGCGCCCATCGGTCGTGCGCGGTCAGATAAGGCGTGGTGTCCAGGCGCAAGCCCGCGATGATGGCGTAAGTGTGGCCGTTGCGCGCATAAATCGTGATCCATTTGCCGCGACCGCGTTCGCCGAACTTGCGAAACTCCGTTGAGCTAATGGGCGACCTGAGCAAACCGGCTGCGCCGAGGGCGTAGGAAACGGTGCCCGAACAATCGTAGCCGCGGTCAGCGAACGATTTGTGGCCGCCGCCGAAAACGTACGGCTTGCGGTGGAGCTGATTCGCGGCCCAGATGGCGTGCTTTACCGCGAGCGGCGCACCTTCCGGCGCAGCCGCCTGGCCGAAGCGAAGGCGGGCACGCGTTCCAGGCACAGTTGGACCGGACGACGGGAAAATATTCGCGTTCGCGGATGACACGATTATGGCCAAAACAGCCGCGCACAATTAGAATTCTAGGGCTCAGGGGATACACAAGCCGATTTCGGAGCGTGTCCTATGCGATAAGAATTGCGTTTGCAAAGAAAAAAGTCACTTTCTCAAGACCTTTTGGTCATCGCTCGCGCTAGTTGCTGCGGCTGTTGGTGGCGTGGGTGCCGTGCCCGGCGGCGTTGGTGAACTCGGTGGTCTCGGCGGACTAGGCGGTCTCCGCCTAGGATATCACTAAAGGCGCTTCGTTGAACGGGAGAAGGTGATATTATTTCGGCATGCTGCGCGGAGCCGCGCTTCTTTTTGGGCTTGTCGCCACAACTCTGTTGGCGCAAGAGCCGAACAAGGATCCCGATTCGTTTGATATCGAGCCGCCGCTGCTGATTCCAAACCGCGACAGCGAGCTTCCGCCCAATACCAAGGCCGCGCCGTCTCTCGGGCGAGATGTCGATCTTGCCAGGCTGGAAAAAGAATTGGAGCGTGCAAAAAGAAGCGCGGCCGGCATCGAACGGCTGTGCAAAATGGGCGCCCTTTCCAAACTTGAAGCTGAGCAACGCGCGCTCCGTCTCGTTCACCTTGAATTTGATCTCGCGAATGCGCGGTTGGTCTGTGCCAAGGAAGAAATGTTGGAGAAAGAAAAACAGCTGACCGCGGGCGAAATCGCAAAGGCGGAGATCGCGCAGACGGAGGCGGGTCTAGCGCTCGCGATTGAAGCAGCGCATGCCGCGACCGTCAAACGCGAGCAAGCTGAGCTCGATGCGGCTGAAGCCAATGTCCGTCGCCAGGAAAAACTTCTCGCTCTTGGCAGCGCCAGGAAATCCGACGTTGCCCGCGCCGAACAAAAACTTGCCGAGCTCAAGTCGCAGAAAAATTAAGTCACCGATCAGTAACCGGCTGCTTGTCCGTCTTTACGCGATTCGCTTGCGCCGACGTAAACGCGCTGCCCGTCGTGTATCTCAACCTTGATTGCTTGATAACCGCCGTAACCGCCAACATCGACGCGCACATCGTGCCCGCGTTTCTTTAATTCGCGCTGCGTTTCAGCGGGAATTCCGCTTTCGAGATTCACGTAGCCGCCGTTCTCCATCTTCTCGCCGGTTGGTTCGTTATCGCCTTCATGTTGCCAGCGCGACGCGTCGCCGGCTTCCTGTACGTTCAAATCAAAATCGATCTGGTTCGTCACCACCTGGACGTGACCTTGTGGCTGCATGCCGCCGCCCATCACGCCGAATGCTTCCCACGGTTTTCCATTCTTCATCACGAATCCCGGAATGATGGTGTGAAATGGCCGCTTTCCCGGCGCGTACACATTCGCGTGGCCCGGTTCCATCGAGAAAAGTTCGCCGCGATCATGAAACATGAATCCGAGTCCCGGCACTACGATGCCGCTTCCCATCCCGCGATAATTGCTTTGAATGAGCGAGACCATGCTGCCTTCATCGTCGGCCGTGCACATGTAAATCGTGTCGCCGTTGTCGATCTTACCGGCGGCGACAGTTTTCGCCGCGCGACTCGGATCGATCAACTTCCGACGCTCGGCCGCGTAATCTTTCGAGATCAATTTCGTCAGCGGAATTTTCGCGAACGCGGGATCGGCGTAATACTTCGCGCGGTCGGCCCAAACGATTTTCTTGGCCTCAACCATCGTGTGCAGTGTGTCGGGCGAATTGCGCCCCATCGCACGGAGATCGAATCCTTCGAGAATGTTCAGAATCTGGAGTGTCGCGATCCCTTGTCCGTTCGGTGGTAATTCGAAAACGTCGTAGCCGCGATAGTTCGTCGAAACGGGATCGACCCACGCGCTGGTGTGTTTCTCGAAATCCACTTTGCGCAAGAAACCGCCGTTCTGTTGCATGAAGTTGTCGATCTTGTCCGCGATCTCGCCTTTGTAAAAAGCATCGCGACCTTTCTCGCCGATCAATCGCAACGTTCTCGCCAGCGCTGGATTTTTGAAAATTTCGCCTTTGGCCGGCGTCCGGCCTTTACCGTCGAGCGTGTAAGTTTCGAAGAACGCGCCGGGAAGTCCTTTATAGAGTCGAGGACCGAACGCCCAGTAATACGCGATCAGTTCCGTGACTGGAAAACCTTCCTCAGCATAACGAATCGCCGGCGCGAGATCGTCGCTAAGTTTCAGCTTCCCGAATTTTTTATGAAGCTCCGCCCAGGCGTCGACGCAACCGGGCATGCTGATCGGCAGCATTCCCTGCGGTGGAATCGTTTTGCGATTCAGTTTGTCGAGCTCGGCTTTCATTTGCTCGTAACTCAAAGCGAGCGGCGAACGTCCGCTGCCGTTGATTCCGTAAAGTTTATTGTCCTTTGCGCTGTAAACGATCGCAAAGAGGTCGCCGCCGACTCCGTTCGACACCGGCTCCATCAAACCGAGCATTGCGTTCGCGGCGATCGCTGCGTCCACCGCGCTGCCTCCCTTTTTCAAAATATCGATCCCGACTTGGGTCGCCGCCGGCACGCTCGTGCAAACCATTCCGTGCCGCGCCAAGACTTCCGAGCGCGTCGCAAAATTTTTTCCCGTGATACGATCGATTTGCGCGGAAGCGAGGTGACAAACGAGTAGAGGGAGAATGACGGATCCAATCGTTCTCATACCGCAGAGATTAGCATGAGCGGCGAATTCTGATTCAAGGAATCGTTAACATTCTCCGTCCAAATAGTTACCCCATGGTTCTGCGAATTTTAATTTTCCTCACGTGCATCATCGTCACCGCCCCGGTAAACGAAGCGGCGGAGCGATCGCTGGCCGACACGGTCAAGAAAATTTTCGCAACGCCGACACCGACGCCGCATAAGAAAAAGAGTTCGCATCACCCAGCGAAGAAGTCGCCGACTCCGAGCCCAACTGCAAAGCCAACCGATTCGCCGACTCCCACGGCAAAGAAATCCGCGACGCCAGCAAAAGAAGAATCGCCATCAGTTTCACGCAAAAAAACAAGAGTTTCACCAACGCCTTCACCAACCGCTTCGCCGCGCCGGAAGAAAAGGACTTCGCTGACGCCGGAGCCGTTTGAGTCACCATCACCCAGCCCAACGTCAGCGGAGTTGCCCACGCCAACACCACAAGCTCCCACGCCGTCGCCATCAGCAAAACATGGCGCGCCAAACGCCTCCTTGTCCCCGGAACAAATCAAAGGATTCGAAAATTATCCGGCGAACGTGCAGAAGCTTCTCGTCAGCGCCCTCGAATTGACGACGCGCAATCTCGATTACAAGTACGGCTCGGCCGATCCCATGAGCGGCGGCATGGATTGTTCCGGTTTTGTTTATTTTGTGCTCAAACAAAACGGTGTGGAAGATGTGCCGCGCGATTCGAGCCAGCAATACGTTTGGCTGCGGCGTGCCCGAAGATTCGAGGCGGTCCTCAGTCAAAAGGACGACTCATTCGAACTGAAAGATTTGAAGCCGGGCGACCTGCTTTTCTGGACCGGAACTTATTCCATCGAGCGCGATCCGCCGATTACGCACGCGATGATTTATCTTGGCCGCGAAAAGAAAACCGGGAACCGGGTGATGGTCGGCGCAAGCGACGGTCGCGTTTATCAAGGCGAGTCGCGATTCGGTGTCAGCGTTTTCGATTTCAAGATTCAACGGCGGGAAACAAACGGAGAAGGCAAATTGCGGCCGACTTTCATCGGCTACGGTCACATTCCCGGGTTACAGGATTGACTGGTTTTCAGCCGCCGTCTTTTGGATCGACACGTTGGACGAGCTGCCGTAGAACCGCGTCCATGAACTGGACCAAATTCTTCATCGCCTTTATCGCCGCGTTCGTTTTCATCTTTTTCTTCGGGTTTGTCTGGCACGGTCTTCTCATGAAGTCGGCTTACATGGAAATCGCCAGCCATTATCGCGCGCACGACGACATGATCTGGCCTTCACTCATTCTCGGCCAGGTCGTCATGGCATTTTTTCTGACGATGCTTTACGTCCGTCATGGCGGCGGCGGTGTCGGCTCAGGCGTGTGCCTCGGCATTCTGGTTGGGCTGATTTGCGTCGGGCTGTATTTCATCCGGTTTGCGGTCGAACCGCTGACGCCCAAGATTCTTCTCATGGGTGGCATCGGGGATGTGCTCGAGTTCGGAATCGCCGGCGCGATCGTCGGAGCTATCTACAAACCGTCTTCGACAAGCGCAGCGTAATCGCAAGATCGACATCGTGATCCGTTTGCCGCGGGGGAAATTGCTTCCAACGCGGTCGCGCGCCGCCAATGGCCCACCCGCAATTAACAAAACCGATTTTAGTCGATCGCTGGGTGCCGCAGCCGAATTTCAATCACGCCAAACACCAAGTCGACCCGGCAACGCAAAAACCGCTCGAGTGCAGCGTTTGCCATCAGGCGACGCAAAGCCGCGAAACTTCGGATGTGCTCATGCGGGCGAAAGCGAACTGGATCACTTGTCACACTTATCACGCGCCGATTGCCGCGGAGACAGTCGCTCAATCGACAAGCTCAGTTAAAGAAATGCTCCTCCGTAAAAGGTAGGCCATTGAACGTTTAACGTAGAGCGTTCAACGTTTGCTCCGATGTCCTCAACGCAAACTCCCGCGCAGCTTGGCTATCGCACGCCGGCGGAATGGGAACCGCACGCTGCGACCTGGTTGTCATGGCCGCGGCGTGAAGGAATCAGTTTTCCGGATTCGTTCGATGATGTCTTGCCAACACTTCGCGAGATGGTCGCCGCGCTGATCGAATCTGAGCCGGTCTGCATCAATGTCATTAACGGCGCGCATGAAGCCGAAGCGCGTGCTGTTCTGGATGTCCTGCCGCAGGAGGGCATCACCTATTACGAAATCCCGACGAACGAGCCCTGGTGCCGCGATCACGGCCCGATTTTTTTGACGCGGAACGCCGATCCGAAGCTGGCGATCGTTGATTGGGACTACAACGCGTGGGGAAACAAATATCCGCCGTTCAATTTGGATGAAGTCGTGCCGACTCGTGTCGCCGAGATTTTGAAAGTCCCGGTCTTTTATCCGGGAATGATTTTGGAAGGCGGCTCGATCGAAGTGAACGGCGCGGGCGCGCTCCTCTCCAGCGAATCGTGTCTTCTTAATAAGAACCGAAATCCAAATCTCTCGCGTGAGGAGATCGAGAAAAGGCTGCGCGATTTTCTCGGGGTCCGTGAGATTCTCTGGCTTGGCGATGGCATCGAGGGCGACGACACCGACGGGCACATCGATGATCTGGCGCGTTTCGTTTCGGAAACAAAAGTTGTCACCGTGGTCGAAGGGAATCGCGACGACGCAAATTACCTGCCTCTTCAAGACAATCTAAACCGCCTGTCCGGCTTCGGACTCGACATCGTCATCTTGCCGATGCCGAAAAAGGTTGTCCGCGAAGATCTCCGACTGCCTGCGAGCTACGCCAACTTTTACATCGCAAACAGTTGCCTGCTCGTTCCGACATTCGCCGATCCCGCGGACGAAATGGCCCTCTCGATCTTGCGCGACTGTTTTCCTTCGCGCGAAGTGATCGGAATCGATTGCCGCGAATTAATCTGGGGTCTCGGGACATTTCATTGCCTGACCCAGCAGCAGCCGGCGAGTTAATCCGCTTCCGGCGCGGGTTTGTAGCCGCTTTTCAAAATCGCGTCGTGGAGGTCGGGCGCGTGCGTTTTGCGCGCATCGAATTTAACGATGACCCATTCGCGTTGCAAATCGACGGTCACATCCTGGACACCGCGGATTTTCATTAAGACCGGCCGCAGTTTCTGCACACATTCGTCGCAATCTTCGCCTTCGGTTGCGATTTCGATCGTTTCGACAATCGCGTGGTCGGCGCGCTCGGGATTGAACGGATCGCTCGGTTCGGGATCGTTTGGTCGGGCTGGGCCCATCACTTATTGAACGCGGGCCGACGGCTGGGTGGCTGTCTCGCGCGCGATCGGTTCGAGCACGCGCCAGACGTTTTCGACGAGAATTTTCTGGCCGGCCGCGTTCGGATGCACGCGGTCTGGCTGATTTAAGAGCGGATCGCCGCTAACGCCTTCGAGCAAATAGGGAATCAGCGCGGCGTTATTTTTCGCGGCGAGGTCCGCGTACATCTGTCCGAAAGCAAAAACGTAATCGTCAGATGCGTAATTTGGCAGCCGCATTCCGGCGATGATAATGCGCACGTTCGGATTGCGCGCTTTCACCTGGTCGACGATCGCTTGCAGATTACTTCGGATTTCCACGATGGGTACGCCGCGAAAGGCGTCGTTAATCCCGAGTTCGAGAATGAAGATGTCGATCTTGTCCGCCTTAGGCGGAAGATGCGCGGGCAGTCGGTGCAATCCGCCCTCGGTTGTTCCGCCGCTTTGACTGGCGTTGATGATTTCAAAGCTCAGATTCGCGGCGCGCAACTTTTCAGTCAACAACGCCGGATAAGCCTGGTTCGGTCTCAGGGCGAATCCTGCCGACAAGCTGTCGCCGAGAATGAGGATTCGTTTCATCGGTGAAGAATCGCGTGACGCCGCGTCTACGGATTGTGCAAGAGAGATAAGAGCGAGACTAACGACTGCCACACCGATCACCCTCATAATCCGATCAACGAAAAATCCAACCTAACATTGAATGTTGGACGCTGAACGTTAGGGTGTAAACCCTTCCAAATTTGATCCTTCTTGTTTATGGCTAATTACGGAATCAACGGCTTCGGGCGCATCGGTCGCAACGTCTTGCGCGCGATGACGCAGCAACAAGTCGAGCGCGTTCGCGCAATCAACGATCTTACCGACACCAAAACGCTCGCGCATTTACTGAAATGGGACTCGGTCCACGGCAAATTCGACGGCGAAATAGGCTTCGACGAGGAGAACATCATCGTTCGCGGCCATAAGATTAGGATCTTCAAGGAACGCGACCCCGGAAATCTCCCCTGGAGGAAGTTGGATGTCGATGTTGTCTTGGAATCGACCGGCTTTTTCACGGCGCGCGACAAGGCCGAACTGCACATCAGCAAAGCCGGGGCGAAGCGGGTGTTGATCAGCGCGCCGGCGAAAAATCCCGACGCGACGCTTTGCATCGGGATCAATGACAACGTTTATGATCCGGCGAAGCACACCATCGTTTCCAACGCGAGCTGCACCACCAACTGTCTCGCGCCTCTGGCAAAAGTGTTGCACGACAAATTTGGTATCGCGCACGGCTTCATGAGCACGATCCACAGTTACACGAACGACCAGCGCATTCTCGATTTTCCTCATGAAGATTTGCGGCGCGCCCGGGCGGCGGCGATCAGCATCATTCCTTCAAGCACCGGCGCGGCCAAAGCGATTGGCGAAGTGATCCCGGATTTGAAAGGAAAATTAAACGGCGGCGCGTTCCGCGTGCCCACGCCGGATGGTTCGGTAACGGATTTCAGCGCGGTATTGGAAAAAGACGCAACGGTCGATGCGGTGAACGCGGCGTTCAAAGAAGCTGCCTCCGATAAGAGTTACAAAGGCGTGGTCGAATACAGTGACGAGCCGCTCGTGTCGCGAGACATCGTCGGCAATCCGCATTCGTGTATTTTCGACAGCAAGCTCACCATCATGCTCGGAAACCGTTTCGTGAAAGTGGTCGGTTGGTACGACAACGAATGGGGCTACAGCAATCGCTGCGTCGAAATGCTCGAAATGCTCGGGGAGTAATGGCGAAACTTTCGGTCCGAGATGTCGATGTTCGCGGGAAGCGCGTTTTGACGCGCGTTGATTTCAATGTGCCGATCAAAGAGCGCGGCGACGAAATTGAAATCACCGACGACACACGAATTAGGGAAGCGTTGCCGACAATCAATTATCTGCGCCAGCAAAAGGCGAAAACGATTTTGATGTCGCACTTCGGCCGGCCGAAGGGAAAACGCGTCCAGAAGTACACGCTCCGACCAGTGGGTGACCATTTGCACAACCTGATCGATCAGCCGGTCATCTTCAGTCACGACGTAATTGGCGAGGTGCCGGAAAAGATCGTCGCCGCGATGAAGGATGGCGACGTCGCGCTCCTGCAAAATCTGCGTTTTCATCCCGGGGAGGAAGCGAACGACCCAAAGTTCGCCAGTGCTCTCGCGGAATTCGGCGACGTCTATGTCAATGATGCCTTCGGGGCCGCGCATCGCGCGCACGCCTCGACCGTCGGCGTTACCATGTTCTTCGAGAAGCGCGCGATGGGTTTTTTGATGGAGAAGGAATTGAAATATCTGCATCAGGACTTGGACAATCCGGCGAAGCCGTTCGTCGTCATCATGGGCGGGGCGAAAGTGTCGGATAAAATCGGCGTGCTCAAGGCGCTGATGAAAAAGGCCGACACAATCCTGATCGGCGGCGCAATGGCCAACACGTTTTTCAAAGCGCAGGGAATTCCGATTGGCGCGAGTCGGGTTGAGGCCGACAAAACAAATCTGGCAAACGAGCTTCTCGATCTTTCGAAGGAGCGCGGCGTTAAATTGCTTCTCCCGATCGATGTCGTCGAAGCCCGGGAAATTCGCGCGGGCGCGCCGACCCGAAACACAAGCCGCCTTTCCCGCGAGCACGGAATCACCGCCGGCTGGCAGGCGGTCGATATCGGAAACGCGACCATTGCGTTGTTTGAGGAGGAAATTGCCAAGGCGAAGACGATTTTGTGGAATGGGCCAGTCGGGATTTTTGAAATTCCGGATTTTGCCGAAGGCACAATCGCGATCGGGGAAGCGCTTGCAAAATCAGGCGCGACTACGGTCATCGGCGGCGGCGATTCGGTCACGGCCGTGAAACAAGCTGGCCTGGCCGACAAAATGACTTTTATTTCGACCGGCGGCGGTGCCTCGCTCGAATTACTCGAAGGCAAGGAGCTGCCTGGGGTGGCGGCGCTAACTGATAAGACTTAGACAGAATTGACAAAATGATCAGAATGGCTTTTTGCTCGAAACCAATTTTGTAGATTCTGTTCATTCTGTCAGAAGAGTTTTATGCGTAAGAAAATTGTCGCGGCGAATTGGAAGATGAACATGACGCAAGCGGAGTCGGAGCGTTTTGTTCAGTCGTTGTTGCTCGATCTGGGGGATATTACGGATGTGGAGGTTGTGATCGTTCCGCCGTTCACCGCGATCGCGAAGGTGATGGAAGCGCTGGGTGCTTCGCAGAGCATCAAAGTGGGAGCGCAGAACATGCATTGGGAACCAAACGGCCCATTCACCGGAGAAATCAGCGCGGCGTTGCTCCGTGATTTGCTGGTGCGTTACGTCGTCCTCGGCCACAGCGAACGTCGCATGTTGTTTGGCGAGACCGACGAAATTGTGAATCGCAAAGTGCGCGCGGCGCACGAAGCGACCTTGCGGCCGATCGTTTGCGTCGGCGAGACATTGGAGCAGCGCGACAAGGGCAACGTAGAAAAAATATTGTCGATCCAACTGCGTGGAAGCTTACAGGACCTCAACGAAAAGGAACTTCAGGAAACAGTGATCGCCTATGAGCCGGTATGGGCAATCGGCACCGGCCGGAACGCGACATCTCAGCAGGCGCAGGAAGCGCACGCGTTCATCCGCCACACGCTTCGCGAAATATCCGACGAAGCGACGGCGGATCGCATTCGCATTCAGTACGGCGGAAGCGTGAAACCGGAGAACGCCCGCGATCTGATGACGCGGCCGGACATCGACGGCGCGCTTGTTGGCGGCGCCAGCCTCGATCCGCGCACCTTCGCCCAAATCGTCAAAGCCGCGCGCGACGAAAAGTAATTACCGTTTGATCTCGAGATAAGTACGGGCTCGCACTTTGTTCGTGCCGGGTTGCAATTCTTCCACGCGCATCTGTTTTAGGAACCAGCGATCGTCGATCTTTTGCGCGGAAATGACTTCAAAGCGTTTCGCGAGTTTTCCGTTCCAATCGTAACCTTCCATTCGCATCAGGGCGCCGCTCGCCTTGTCGACCCAAATAACGACGTTCCAATACTGCGAATCCCGGGAAGGCGCGACTGATTGCAATTTCCAGCAGCTGCGCGTCCGCACCGTTTCGTCGCCGAGCACGCGCGGATTAGGCCAGTAAAGAAATTTAAGGGCGAGCTCCTCGTAGCTAATGCCGGTGCCGCGAATTTTCTCATTCAACTTCTCCGCCGGAAATTTTTCCGAGCCCGCAGCGGTGACAAGATCGAGGCGCGACCCGTTTTCACCGAGGCGCAATTGCAACACTTCCTCGGGGTCGGCGAATGAATAACGAATCAACGGCCCAGTTTGGGTGAGGTGAAACGGAATCACCTTTTCGTCCTCGCGCAGCTGGCCCTCGAGATCGATTTGCTGTCGCGCCTCGAGCATCCGGACGGAATCGAGAATTTCCTTGGCCGAAGGAGGCGGCGCCGCGGACAAAACAGCCACAACGAAAGGGAAAACAACAACCGTAACACGCATCGCGCTTGACCTTTTCAAGGTCTCAACGAATCACCTATCTTTAACCCTGCCAAATGGATCAGCAGCTTTTTCATCTCATCAACGAGCGATGGACGAGCCCGGCCCTGGATTTGTTCACGGCCGCGATCAGCGATGCCGACGTTTGGAAGCCGCTCCTCCTCATCGTCCTTTTTGCCGCTCTCGTCTTTGGCGGATTTAGGGCGCGGGCCTGCATTTTTTGTTTACTGATCACGATCTTCATTGCTCAGCCGATCACGAACACATTGAAGTCGGCGATCAATCGAAAACGACCAAAGCACGTGGCTTCCGTCCGCATGGTCCGACTGGAGAAAGGGCGGCCGGAGCTTATGTCGATCTTCAAGAAACCGGTGGTGCGCCGTTCGGACGAATCCGACCGGAGGCGCGGTGATGCTTCCTTTCCGTCTGGGCACATGACTAACAATACGATCGCGGCAATCTGTTTGACGCTGTTTTACCGGCGCGGCTGGCTTTACTGGATTTTCGCTGCGCTCGTCGGCTATTCACGAATTTATTTGGGCGCGCACTGGCCGAGCGACGTGATCGGCACGGTGTTCTTGGCCGCGGCGGAAACATTTTTTATTCTGGCGACATTGGAGTTGATCTGGCGTTGGGCAGCCAAGAGATGGGCGCCGCGAATTTTTGAGCGGCATCCGAGTTTGGTAGTTAATCCAGTCGAATGAGCAAAACACGAGCGGTTTGGTTGTTCATCGGAGGGCTGACGCTGATTCGCTTGTCGATGTTGGGATCGACCGATCTCGAATTTGACGAGGCGCATTACTGGATGTGGTCGGAGCGACTGGCGCCCGGTTATTTCAGCAAAGGCCCGGGGATCGCGTTCGCGATTCGCGCCAGCACCGCGATTTTCGGCGCCACTGAATTCGGCGTCCGTTTCTGGAGTCCCATCCTCGCCGCCGGCACGAGTTTGTTACTTTTCTATTTCGGGCGGCGTTTGTTTGGCGAAAACGTCGGTTTCTGGACGGCGATCGCGTTTAATGTCACACCCATTTTCAACGTGGGCGCGTTTGTCATGACGACGGACGCGTTGTCAATCTTTTTTTGGATGGCGGCGACGTTCACGTTTTGGCTCGCGGTTGAAAAGAGTCCGCAGTTTTCGTTTTACTGGCCTCTGACTGGATTGCTTATCGGCCTTGGATTTCTGAGCCGATGGATCAACGCCTTCGAGATCGTGTGTGTCTTGCTCGTTCTCGCTTTTGCTCCGCGACTCCGCCAGGAATTCAAACGACCTGGTTTGTATTGGCTGCTCGGGTTTTTCGTCGTTTGCACGATCCCGCCAATCGTGTGGAACGCTCAACATGCGTGGATCACACTGATTCATCTGCGGACGCGCGGGAGTTTGGGCGAAGACGTTGGCTTTCGACCGCTCGAGGCATTCAAATTTCTTGGCGAACATTTCCTGTTTTACTCGCCGCTGCTTTTTGCTGCTTTGGTCTGGGGGGTAATCGGCAGCTGGCGCCGCGTGAATAAACAATTCAAGATTCTGTTTCTATTCTGGTTTGGATTGCCGGTGTTCGCTTTTTATTTCCTGCTCTCAATGAACCACGTGCCGACGCCGAACTGGGACGCCGTGTCGTTCCTCAGCCTCGGATTGCTCGCGGTCCATTATTGGTGCGAACGGGTCGAGACGCGCGGCGTAAAAATCTTCGCTACTGCCGCCATTCTTCTCGGATTCATCGTGAGCCTTTTTGCACTCGACTCCGACTTGCTGCGCAGCGCCGGTTTCCGGTTTCGGCGAAGTGATCCCAGCGATCGGCTCCGCGGCTGGAAATCGATGACCGCCGAAGTGGACCGAATTCGCAACGACCTCGAAACAAAGCTGGGTGAGAAATTGTTTTTGATTGCCGACGAACGCCATCGCGCTTCTGAGATCTCGTTCTATCTGCGCGACAAACGTGTCGAAGGTCCAGGTCATCCGCCTGTCTATATTGTCGAATCCCAGGACCTGATAAACCAGTTTTCGTTTTGGCCGCGCTACGATCAGTTTGTCGAACAGCCGGCAAAGCCGGGTCAATCGCCGGATGAAACCTTCACCGAGCAAAAAGGAGAAAACCTCTTTGTGGGACGCAGCGCGCTGCTTATTCGTAATTACGCGAAGAATCCGCCGCACAACATCCGTGCCGCGTTTGAATCTACCGAACTTGTGGGCACAATCGAGTTGCGGCGTTTTGGCCAACACGTGCGCTACTGGCAGATTTTTCTTTGCCGCCATTATCGCACGCTGCCGTTATGAACGAGGCAATCGCATCGCCCGCTGTTTCTGTGGTGGTTCCCGTCTTCAACGAAGAAGAGAACATGTCGATCTTGCAACCGGAATTGCGAGCCGCGCTCGCGGGTTTGGATTACGAAATCGTTTTTGTCGACGACGGCTCGACCGATCGCAGCGCCGAGAAAATCGAACCCGCGCCGAACGTGCGAGTTCTTCGATTTGAAAAGAATACCGGCCAAAGTGCCGCACTATATGCCGGTGTTCGGGCCGCGCGCGGGCAGACGATTGTGATGATCGATAGCGATCTGCAAAATGATCCGGCTGATATCCCGCGGCTGCTCGAAGAAATCTCGCGCGGCGCCGATCTGGTTTGCGGATATCGCGCAAAACGCAAGGACACGATGACGAAGCGTCTGACCAGTCGGATCGCAAATTTTGTCCGGAGCCGGTTTACGAAGGATTACGTGCGCGACACCGGTTGCACGCTCAAAGCGATGCGCCGTGAATGTGTTGACGCGCTGGTTCCATTTAAGGGGATGCATCGATTCATTCCGGCTCTCATCAGAGGCGCGGGCTATCGACTGGTTGAAATTCCGGTGAACCATCGGCCGCGCCGGTTCGGCCAGACCAAATACGGTTTCGGAAGTCGCG
>WNGK01006354.1_pt1 | contig 28842 bp, 24 predicted proteins | sample 5400601 | NCBI WGS metagenome assembly WNGK01 (sample SAMN13153376, study PRJNA577476) | soil metagenome | isolation source: 60 cm soil or saprolite under Garry oak tree replicate 1 | place: USA:California | collected 2016-06-15
GTGGAGTGTGGCATCAACCGGCTCAAACGCCACCGCGCCGTGGCCACCCGATACGACAAGCTCGCCGTGCGCTACCAGGCCACTGTGCAGATTGCCGCGATCAACGAATGGCTATGACCCACTTTGATACAGGCCCTAGGTCCGTCTCCTCGGAGGCTACGCTCCGCCGAGAGCATATGGGTCGAAGGGTTCGGCTTGGGGGCTTCGGGCGAATAGCTTGCCGTGGTTCTTGATCCAAGTGTCGACCTGTTTGTAGGTGAGGGTGAAGTCGGGGGGAAGGCCGCTGATGACGTCGGCGCAGAACTGAGAGTAGATGTACGGGGAGGGGACGTATCCGAGCCGGTCGTAGAGGATGCTACGGGCGAGGTCGTGGGGGCCGTCTCCGCCGTAACCCCAGGAGTAGCCGGTTGGGGAGTGGCGGACGTGGTGGTAGAGGGGGCGGGTTCCTTCGGCGTCGGTGACGGTGATGGTGTGGTCCAGGTCGCCTGTCGTGCCGACGTAGGCTCCTTCACGGCGATCAACGCTGGGTGTGGGCGGGGTGGGCCATGGTGTAGGTGGCTTGGTGTCTTCGTTGAGCCAGTATTTGCCCCGGGGTGGGAGGGGGACGTTCCAGCCGTGTGCCCGGCGGCGTACCCAGCGCAGGTCATTGTGGGCGTAGGGCCAGTTGTATAGCCGGTGTTCGGTTTCGGCTTGGCTGGGGATGCGGGCGATGATTTCGACGGTGCCTTCTTCGGCGCGCCTACCTCCTGGGGCGACGGCGACGAGTTCCCTGGTGTCTTTGATCCAGGTCAGGCGGTGGCCACCGCCCTGCCTGTCACGCCAGTGGACGCCGTAGTCGTATTGGTCGCCGCCTCCGGCGTAGCCGGGGCGTCGGCGGGGGTCGTCGGCGATGAAGGCAGCTTCGGTGGAGTAGCGGCGGTTGCGCCTGCCGTTTCCTGGGTGGCCGCCTGCTAGGAGTTCGCGGACTTTCCACGGAGCCATGCGCAGGGGGTAGGTGAGCCGGTACATAGCCATCTTGCCGGGGACCCGGATGCGGCCGAGGAAAACGGCGGCGGTGAGGGCGAGAATGACAGAGGCCACAAGGATGATCAGGGCGGCGGCGATGGGGCCGGTGTGGGCGTCGAGCGTGCGCCAGATGGTTGTCTCGGCCAGGCTGACGGGCAGAGCGATCGCGGCCCCGACGAGCAGGGTTGTCCACCACCCGGCGCCATGTTTCAGCGCTTGTACTACCCGCCCGGTGTTCATGAGATGAATTTACTCCGGCTTGGAGACTCGGCTGACGGCCGCCGAGCGGGCCGCGCTGCCGCTGGCACTTGCTCGGCAACCGCTGTGGTCGGTAGGCGGCTGGATCGCCAGCCTCGACGACCAGCGCACCGAGCGCGCCCACGACACAGGCGTAAACACCGCCGTCGAGTTCGCGCTCGGGATCGTCCGGGCCATGCCCCAATGGCAAGAAACCTTCGCCTGAGGCAACAGGTGTGCCGTCGCGGAAACGCGGCGAGAGCGCGGCGGCCACCGGCCTATTCATCGTGATGGTCCGAGAGTCTTGGATGTGAGGGCGGACCAGGCCGAACTATCAGCTCGCAAGCTGGGCGACTTCGGCCGGGGGTGTGGTCGTCCGTCTTGCGTCTGACGATGCTAGCCTTGGTGATCCTCCAGCGGCCTTAAGCGAGTAGTGATGAACGTTCGAGCTGTCTCTGCCGAACTGCGTGACGTGCTGGCGACGTATGGTGAGCATGGCATACGCGCGGGAGAGATGCTGGTTTCCGCCCATCGGCTTCTCGAAGTGCCAGACTTGCCACGGCGCTCTGAAGCGGTTGCGTGGGCATGCCGCGAGGCGCTCGAATCCATCTTGAAGCTCGCCGAAGGTGGCCATGGGCTGGTGGCCGCCGCCCGAGAGGTTGTACAAGCCTGGCAGCTCACACTGGCCGGTCCACAGGGAGACGCTGCGTCGGTCTTCGAGGAGAAGCTGAGAGCCCTACAGGTCGAGTTGGACCACCCTGGCGGCTACCATGCGCGTCGGTTGCTACAGGTGATCCGTCGACACACCAACTTTGAACCCCTTCCTCAGCAGGAGGCGGCCGCTCGCCGATGGGCAAGGCTCGTTGGGGAGGCGAACCGTGGGCTGCATGCCAACCTCGATGACAAGGGCGCATCCCGTCTCTACTCGCGAACGCATCAGGCGATCGACAACCTGTTCTCCCCGCTGATCGGCCGATTGGAGTTCATCGACCGGGTTCTGGCGGTGTCGATGCCCGGCGCGGCGGAATTGGCACAGCTTCAGGCGTGGTCGAGCGATCCGCGCGTGTTGCAGTACTTCTTCACGAAGGTAGATGGCAAGCGATGGCTGGATCTCTTGGACGAGAAGGATCTGCTCGATCCAGGTGATCGGGGCTGGCTGGCGCTGCCGTTCCTGCACAGACTCTCGTCTGCCGCGCCTGACGCCGTTGCCACTTGGCTGGAACGAAAAAGCGACGTGGTTGGGGCCGCGCCGAGCGTCGCCGTTCTGTATATGCCATTGGCCCGAACGCTGGGAATCTCGGCGGTCAGCTTTGTGCGGCGGCTCAGGAGCCAGGTGCAACATCCAGCAATTCGACGTGAGCTGACGTGGTGGCTGAGCGCCCTGCCCGTCCAGGACCGAGGTAACGATGGCGCTCTCGTGGTGGCTGAGGTAGTTGTCGACTCCACCAACACCGGGCCCAGGGACATGTACGAGCTGCAGCGCGCCCTCGATGTCGTCGTTGACGCCGCCCAGTATGGCAATGCTGAGCGAGTCCTGCGGATGCTGTCGCGCAAGGTGGCGCGTGTTATGGCGGCCAACCCGCACGCTGCGGCGTGGCTGCCTGACCTGACCAATCTCGTTGAGACCGAGAAGGGCGAAGCCGGCAACATGCCGGCCTTGTACGAGCGAGAGACTGCGCTTGTCGTCGCCCTGGTGCGAGCGCTCACGGCCGCGACGGCGGGCGGCCTCGCCTTCGACCGCTGCGAGCGGGCGATTGCCGCGCTGCCGATGGAGATCCGGATGCGAGTTATGGCAGCGCACCTCCATGCCCGGGTTCCAGTTCACAACGAGCGCGCAGTGGATCTCTTGATCGAAGCCGTCGCAACCATCGAGCCCACCCCCGAGCTTGCGGGTCTGGCCGCGCTGCTGACACAGGCTAGCGACCCCGCGGTGGAGCGGCGGTTGGTCAGCGCACTCGGGGAGCCGCCGACTCTCGAGGAGTTGGCCAGCGCTCCAGCAGACCGTCTACCGGATCAGTGGCGACCGTTCTGGTGGCTGGCCGCGCTCCCCACCGCGGTTACGCAGCGTTGGAACACCGCTGGGGCAGTCCTGACCGCCAAGTATGGCCCGCCGCCCCCAATCAGACCGCCAATCCTGGCGGCGTGGACACGGGTCGAGGAATCCAGCCCATACAGCAAAGAGGAGCTTCAGGATTTGGCGCCCATCGAGGCCGCCCTTAAGATCGCATCTTGGCGGCCGTCGGAGACCGGCGCATTTTCGCCGACCGTGGTCGGCCTTACTGACATGCTCCGACAAGTTATCCAGGCACGCCCTTCACCATGGCAAGAAGCGCCAATTGAGATCATCAGCGCGCTGCGGCACCCCGTCTACATCGCCGGCTACCTCGACGCGCTCGTACAACTGGATGCCTCGCTAGACCCCGACGCTGCTCCTGCGCTGGCTACTGCCGCCGCATTCGCGGCCCAAGCGCCGTGGCCCGCCCCTTCCTTGTCACCCCTCACGCCTGATCTCACCCCGCCGACTGGCATCGAGTGGCGCAGCGTTCGGTCCTCTGCCGTGCTCCTGATTCGTCGTCTGTGGGCGGAAGCTTACGACCTGGAGGACGCACAAGCTGACGCCTGGAGGCTGATGGTCGAGGCCGTGCGCGAACGCGACGACGATCCACACGCCAGCGAGCGTGATGCCATGGACGGCGCCCTGAATCGGCCGAGCATGCAGGCACTGGCCGCCTGCTTCGTATACGCCGCGCAGCAGGTCCGCGCCGACCACCCGATGCCGGCACCCTTCCTTGACCTGCTCGATGAGACGCTCGAACTCCAGGGCCTGGACGGGCTGCACGCCCGCGCCGTGATCGCCCAACGGCTGGAATGGCTCCACGCTGCCGCACACGACTGGTTCGCCAGCCGACAGGAACGGCTGATCGGCACCGCAGCACCAGACAAACTCGGCCAGCAGACCTGGGACCTTCACCTGGCGTGGGGACCATCGAGCCTACGTCTGCTCGCGCTCTTCCCCGACCGTTACCTGAACGGACTCGTACGCGGACAGCAGGCAGCGCTGCCCCGCATCCTGACCGGCATGCTTTCGAATGTAGCCCCGTGGGCAGACGTGTCCTGGACGATCAGACAACTCGCCAACATCGATCCGCAGTGGGTCTCTCAGGGCGCCGAGAACCTCGGGTACTCCCTCCAAGCCGAGCATGACCCACAGGACATCCCGATCAACGCCTGGCGGTACTGGCAGGTCGCGCTCACCACCACCCTCCCATCCGCGGCATACCCTGGCTTCGGTCAGTATGCAGGGGTCACGCTGCTCGACCAGGATGCTTGGCTCGAAATGACCGAGCGGTCTCTCGTCGCTGCGAGCAGAAGCCTCGACGGGTCCTATGAGGTGGCCAAACGCGCCGCGAAGTCCCCGCATGACCCTCGCGCACTCCACATCATCACGGCGTTGCTTCGCCACCCGCCCGATCCCTGGGACACCGCCGTGCTCATCGACGTTGGTCATGAAGTGCTGGCCGACTCCGCTGAATCACTTGAAGACCACCCGGCACGAGCGAGCCTGCGAAATGTCCTCGTCGAACGCGGCGACTACAGGGCGCGAAACATCGCTTGATAAAAATTAGTAGATATCGCCGACGCATAGTGAAGTGAACGAGGGACGCTTGGCAACTGGTGCGCCCAGGAGCGTCGGCATCACTGCCTCCCGTAATAACACACCGGTGATGCTCCCCTGAGCCCGAGAGACGCTTGTCCTTGTTACGGCCGCCAGCACCGTGAGCGCCTAGAGCGCGAGCATCGCCGCCGCGACCTCATCGGCGGCCGCATCCGGGATCGCCGTCGCGGCGCGTTCGAGCACGAGCAGCCGCGCACCGGGGATCTCGCGCGTGAGCGCTTCGCCGTTGCCGACAGGAAAGAACGGGTCGCGGCGACCGTGCACCACCAGCGCCGGGATCGCCAGCTCGGACAGGCGCTCGCGCCAGCGCGGCGTGCAGTCGAGCTTGGCGAACACCATGCCCAGCTGGTTGGCCATCTGCACCGCGGGCTCCGTGCCCTGCGTGCGGTCCCACTTGCGCTCGGCGGTCGCGCGCGCGGCGGCGGGGTCGTCGCCGAGGATCTCCGCGCCTCGGGCGGCAAACTCCGCCACCGCGGCGCGGTCGGACCAGTCGGGCATCGAGCGCGAGAACAGCCGGTCCATCGTCGCCGTGTCATGGTCAGGCAGGTCATCGTCGACCGGGCCCGGAGCCACAGGCCGCGTTCCGACGAGGGTGACCGCCGAGAACGCGTCCGGGTGGTCGAGCGCGGCGATCTGGGCGACCATCCCGCCGACGCCGATGCCCGCCAGGTGCGCCGGCCGGTCGTCGAGGTCCCGGGCGAGCGCCGCGGCGTCGGCTGCAAGATCGCGCAGCGTGTACGCCGGAGCCTGGGGATCGACGGTGGTCGACGCGCCGGAATCGCGCAGGTCGTACCGCACGACGTGGCGCCCACCGCGCGCGAGCGCCTCGCAGAGCGTGTCGGGCCAAGAGAGCATGGTCGTGCCGCCCGTGAGCAGAACGAGCGGCGCCGCCGCGTCGCCGAAGTGCTCGACCCCGAGCATGACGCCGTTCGCCTCGACCGTCGTCATCACGCCTCCCCCGTCGCGGCGACGCCGCCGGACGTCCGGAACGAGTGGACCATCGGACACATCGTGACCTCCAGGGCAGCGTCGTAGACCGGGTGGCGCGGGGACGGCCGCACAAGCTACGCGTCCCCGCCGGTCGTATACATCGCGTCGAACGTACGCGACTGGGTTGGCTCTCAGAGATGGACAACTGCCGGGGCCGAAACTCATCGGAACGCTGTCCGCAGGGGAACCCCCTACGCACACCCGGCGACCAGTCCGGCGGATAGTCGCGACCTTGACCTTCGGTGTTGCAGATACCCCGTCCGGTGAAAATCCCGCTAGCCGGTGGCTAAACGTACATGCACGGCAAGCTCGAGCTCGGCCAGCTGAGCCGACCTGCATCAAGATCAAACCCCGCCAACTCCTTGACGCATGACACCTGAGCGTCGGTGTCGCTACAGGAAGCTCTCGCCTGGTCGTCGGCGGCTGGTCGGATGCAGCCAGCGGAGGTACTGGCGGCTGATCTCACTGGCGAGCCGGCCGCGGAGCTGCTCGCGGAGGTAGGTCATCGCGGGCCGGCCCAGCGCACGAGCCTCCTCCACGCTCACCCCGCCAACCTCCAGGCCCTTGACCTGGCCGGCGCGCCAACCCTCCACCACCGCCAGCAGCGCCACCTCGGGGCTGACCCCGAGGTCAGTCCAGCGCTGCTGTGGCCAGGCACGCAGCTCGCCGGTCAGGTCCGCCAAGAACACCAGGTCTCGCGGCGCCCGGTCAGGATGGCCGGTCAGCAGCCCGTACAGCACCTGGCCGTCCGGCTGCGGGACCTGCTCGGCCAGCAGGGCGGCCGGGGCGACCACCAGCACGCGGCCGGGCTCGGGTGCGATCTCGGCGAGCGGCTGATCCAGCAGGATGACCAGGTAGCAGTCAGCCACCCGGCCGGGCCGGAGCTGCTCACCATAGGCGTTAGGGCCAAGCCGCACCTGGTGCTCCCTTGACACTCGACACTCCGACGCCAGGCTACCGGCCGCCGCGGCGGCGGCCTAGCATCCTCCGGAGAAGGAGAGGTTGACTCGTTAACAGCCTGTTTCACAAAGCCGTGCGAACCGACGGGGAAGCTGCCGTCGGCTGCGACGCCGCGCGGGATGTGCCTATGCTGCGCCGCTCGGCGGACGTGCTGACGGACGGTCGCAGCCACAGCGACACGCTGGCCGGCTGCATGGTGTCCTCGACCACGCCGAGTAGCTCGGCGGTCAGCGTGTCGAGGTCGACCTGCTGGCGCAGCCGGGCGCTGAACACCGCGATCGTGCGGGCGGCGTCGTAGCGGCGCCGGTCAAAGCGCCGGTCCACCACGGCCTGGATGCGGCGGCGGGCCGGCTGGAACGCGGCGGCCACGGCCAGGGTCGCTGTGGCCACCACCAGGGGAGAGTCCCGGCCAAGCAGCTGGCCCAGCCCCAGGACCACGCCGGCATAGCCGCCACCCAGCAGCACCGTCAGCAGGCCGTAGGCGAGCGTGCGGCTGACGATGCGGTCCAGGTCATACAGCCGGTAGCGCAGGATCGCCGCGCCGGTCGCCAGCGGCAGCAGCGCCACGCAGGTACCGAGGGCGCCTAGGACCGCGCTCGGCTTCGCCAGCACCACGCCGGCCACCGCGACCAGCAGCGCCACCGCCCCCAGCGCCGCCGCCACCGCCAGCCAGCGCAGCTGCTGGCCCGGGACGGCGAGCGGGTTCCCGACCTCGGGGTGGTCCGGCAGCTCCGGTTGCGGGTCGACCGTGAACAGCAACACCAGCAGCACGGGCGCGGCGACCGCCACCCTGGCCAACCAGCGCCAGCGCGGCGAGGGCAGCGACCCCGTGGGGGTGAGCAGCAGGACAAACCCGCCGCAGGCCAGCCACAGGACCTGGATGCCGTTGGCGATCCCGGCCAGGTAGCCGGCGGCCGGCAGCGCCCCGGGCCGGGCCAGCAGCCCATAGTTGACGTACCCGGAGGCGACGACGTTGGCCACCACCAGCAGCCCCAGGCCGAGCAGCAGCCAGCCCACTGGGTGCGCCGGGCGGCGGCTGCCAACCAGCGCCCCGACCGTGGCCGCGCTCACCGCCGCCACCCCCAAGGGGACGCTGCCGGGCTGCAGCAGCCATGCCGTCTCCGGCGAGCCGGCCTGGCGCTGCAGGTAATCCAGCCAGGCGGCAACGGCCAGGCCGAGCATGGCCAGCGCCCACAGCGCCCAGGCCAATACCCCTGACCACCGGCGCGGCCGCGCCTGGCGAGCGAGAGGGGTCACCGCCATGGTCCTTGGTGCATGCGCCGCACCACCGCCACCTCCCAGCGTCGTGGATCACGCGCCAGTGTGGCCTGCCTGCGTCTCGGGAACGTTACGGACGACGAACCCGCCAAAGCATCACGCCTGTGCAACAGCCTGTTACCAGGCTGTTGCACAAGGGTCCAGCGCGTAGCCAAGGCCGCGGCATGCTGGAAGCTTCACCGCTACATCCTGGACGCCCACAGGCAATCGGCCGCTGCGAAGGTAAAATCGGTGCATGGCGTACATCAACCCCCCCTTCTTGCTTCGGCGCGTCATCAACCCGATAGCCGCCAAGTTAGGCATGGCAACGATCCTTGCTGTTCGCGGGCGAAGCAGCGGGACCTGGAGGACGACTCCCGTCAATGTCCTTGAGTTGGACGGGGCCGCCTATCTCGTGGCGTCTTGGGGGGAGACCCAGTGGGCGCAGAACCTGCGCGCCGCCGGCGGTGGCGAGCTGCGGCGCGGCCGCAGCGCCCGGCCGTTTACGGCCGTGGAGGTCGACCCAACCGAGCGGCCGCCGATCATCGCCGCCTACCGCGTCAAGTTCGAGTCGCGCCCGGGGGTCCGTCGGCAATTCACACAGTTGCCGGACTCCGCCGATCATCCCGTCTTCAGGCTCAGCGACCAGGGTTGATCGCCGGCCACGCCGCGGTCGGTCCCCGGGTCGCTCACGGGCGCTCTCGCCACCTCGTCCTGGCGCAGGGGATGGGCGAATGCGGCCGCCGTGACCTGACGGAGTACCGTTAAGAGCCTGTTTCACAAACCTGTGCGAACGAACGGGGAAGCTCCCGCCTGGGGCGCCGCGCGGGATGCGGCTGTGCTGCGCTGCTCCTGGGACGCAGTGACGGAAGGTCGCAGCCACAGCGACACGTTGGTCGGCTGCGGTTGAAGCGCCGGTCGGCCAGTTCCTGGACGCGGCGCCGGGCCGGCTGGAACACCGCGGCCACCGCCAGCGTGGCCACGGCAACGGCCAGGCTAGAGCTTCGGCCGAGGAGCTGGCCCAACCCGAGGACCACCCCGGCGTAGCCGCCGCCCAGCAGCACGGTCAGCAGCCCATAGGCAAGCGTGCGGCTGACGATGCGGTCCAGGTCATACAGCCGGTAGCGCAGGACCGCCGCGCCGACCGCCACCGGCAACACCGCCACGCAGAACTGGCTGGCCACGTCCTCCACTGTGCCGATCAGCCCCGTGGCCCCCAGCGCAACGGCCAGCACAGCGACCGCGGCCCCCAGCACCACCAGCGCCGCCGCCAGCGCCACCCAGCGCAGCTGCTGGCGCTCCACCCCGCGGGCGCGCCGGAAGCGCACCACCAGCGACCCGGCGGCAACCAGGATGGCCAGGATGGTGACCCCCAGGGCGACCTGGTCGATGACCAGCAGGGCACCGTGGAGGGTGTGGAAGTCGAACGGGCCGTCCAGCGCCTGGTAGGAGCCCAACGCTGGGAGTACCAGCGGCACCGCCAGCAGGCCGGCCAGCGGCGCGGCCGCCGCGATCCCGGCCCACCAGCGCCAGCGGGACGAGGGCAGCGACCCGGTCGGGGTGAGCAGCATGACAAAGCCCATGCACGCCAGCGCCGCCGTAGCGAAGGCGGGGTAGTACCAGGCCACGAGACTGGCGGCCGGCAGGGCACCGGGGCGGACCAGCAGCCCATAGGGCCCATACCCTGCTGCCACCCCGCTCGCGCCGAGGAACAGGCCAAACGCCAGCAGCAGCCAGCCCACCAGATGCGCTGGGCGGCGGGTGGCCACGACCGCCCCGACCGTCGCCGCGCTCACAGCCGCAACCACCAGGAGCGGCTCCAGCGTCATCAGGCCGGGCCGGCCGGCCTGGACCAGCAGGTTGTGCAGCCAGATGGCCGCGACGAGCGCGAGCATGGCCAGCGCCCACAGCATCCACGCCAGCACGCCCGGCCACCGGCGCGGCCGGGCCAGCCGGGCGGCAGAGGTCACCGCCATGGTGCTTGCTGCACGCAGCTCACCTCCGACACCGCCACACCCGACGGGGTGGATCACCCGCCACTGTGGCCGGCCTGCGTCTCGGTAACGTTACGAACGGCGGACCAGCCGAAACCACCAGGGCTTTGTGAAACAGGCTGGTTAAGTGTCAACCGGCCCGGCTGCCATATGACCCGCTCATCACCAGACCCGCTCTCCGGCAAGAGCATGAAGGCGCCGATCACCTGCGGTTCTTCCGCGCCGGCCGTGACCACCATGTCACCGCCGGCATGGCCGGCGAGGACGAGCCTGGCTCGGGCGTGGCGGCGATGGTCACCAACTGCGCCGGGTCGCGCTAGTCGTCAGGCCACAAGGTCACGGCACGCCCCGCCGCGTCCAGAATCAAGCCGGCGTCGATCTCGGCCCGCGACTCCGCGATGCCCCTGCTCGGCCACGCACAGACAAAGGCGAACGGCCCGGCCGGTGGCAGTGGCCACACCCAGTGCTCCATATCCCAGACCGCGCCGCCGCCACCACCACCGTGCTGGTGCAGTACCGGTCGATCTGGCGCTTGGCCCTCCGGATCGTAGGGAGGGCGGTCGAGGTTGGTAGCCCTGCGACCGTCGGCGAACTGCACGCCGAAGCGCAAGAACTCATCGGGGAGGGCGTTGCCTTCGACGGCAACGCGGTCAAGCAGGTACGGGAACTGCTGGGTCTCTTGGGCGGAGACGGTGCGCAGGCGCAGGCTGAGAGTGAAGCCGAACCCTTCCGGATAGGCCCGGATGCCGGCGATGGCAACGACGGTTTCTTCGCTGCGCGCGATGATGAGCTCCACCGGCGCGATGCCGGGCAGGACGTGGTGGGGTGGCCCGAGCCAGGCCGGTGGACTGACCGCCACGGCTCGGAAGACGCTGGCCGTGGTCCGTGGCGGCGGTTCGAAGAAGCTCATTGCCGCATGGTACGCGGAGGTGATCGCTCGGCAGTAGCTGTCCTGCTTCTGCCTTGGGCGATCGTTCCCGCTGCGTACAGGGTAAGGCCGGTTCCCTGGTCCCCTCGTGTCGTTGCCGTCCGAGGACGACCGCAAGCGTTTGTGCAACACCCTGGTATGAGTCAATACCTGGCGTTTTGGTGGTCGCACCTTTGGGTGGGTCGCCCGATGGTCGGCTCCGTGGGGTCGCGCGGCCGGGTGGTCGCAAGCGACCACACCTACATGGCGCGCTCGTGGTCGCGGTCGCCGTGGTCGGCTCGCCCACGGTCGCGCTGGTCGCTGCGGAGGCGACCGGTCGCCTCAGTGCGGTCGCCTCGCTCGGCCCGGTCGCTGGTCAGATCGCGCATGCGACCTATCGCCCGCTCGGCATGCCGCTTGGCGCGTCGCTGCTCCAGCGGGGCGTCCTTGCCGTGCGGCTCCGGGCCGAGCGCGCGCTCGGGGTCGCTGATGCTGTGCTGCTGCCGGTACTCCACCACCTGCTCGACCGCCCGGTCCCAGGCGCGACCACCCTTGACCGTGCTGGGGCGTTCCCCGAGGTCGCGCGACCATTGGGGCTGCAAGATCTCGACCGCCCGGGCCTCCGCCCGCTTGCGCCAGCCCTTCTCCCGCATCAGCTCCCGCTGCCGGCCCGGCAGGTCCGGGTTGGCCTCGCGGTGGGCCTGGTGCTGCTGCTGGGCGTGGCGGGCCTGGCGTTCGCGGTCGGCGGCACGGTCGGCGGCCTGGCGGGCGACCTTCTGGGCTTCCTCCGCCTGCTTGGCCTGCTCTCGCGCCGTGGCGAGGTCGCCCCGATGCAGGAACCGGCCGGGGCCATGCTGGAGGGCGGCGAGCTGGTCGCGGGACTGCTGGAGGCGACTGGTCGCCTCGGCGAGGCGTTGTTCGTCTTGTTCGCGGTTGGTGGTCACATGGGCGAGCAGGCGCGACTGGTCGCGCGGTGCCTGGTCGATCAGGTCGCCAAGCGCACGGAGTTCGGCGCGCACCTGGTGCTTGCTCATGCTTCGTGGATCTGCGGGTGCGGTGGTGTCGGCGGCCAGCCGCTTACTGCGATCCCGCCGTGCCACCATGCTGAGCTGGTCGGCCTGGTCCTTCGGCGTGCGGTCAGCGGCCGGCACGTCCAGGGCCTCCCGCTCGACGTCGGTGCGGCTGGCGGGCTCGGGGCTGATGACGCTGTAGAAGGTGGTCTTGCCGATCGCGCGCGACCCCCCGACATACAGCCACTGGCGATCCTCCGAGCTGGTCACGCGCACCAGCACCTCATCGCGGGTGATCCCCTGCGCCTTGTGGCCCGTCGTGGCGTAGGCAAGGTCGATGGTGCGCCGGTCGGGGTTGCCGCGCAGCCACCACGATGGCCGCTCATCCAGGTACGCCCTGGGCAGGGTCACCATCTGGCCGTCCTCGAGCTGGAGGGTCATTGCCCGCTGCTCGGCATCCAGCGCGAGGACCTGGCCGCGGCTGGCGTTGGCCACGCCCAAGCCTTGGAGGGCGTTCTTGCCGCACACCACCTGATCCCCGACCGCGAACTCCCGGTCTGCGACCTGGAGCCGTTCCGGCCCGAGGTGGCCGTTGGTGTCGCGGAGCTGCTGGCAGGCGGTGTTGAACTGGTCGACCTCGTCCCGGCGGTAGGCCAGGATCGCGACCCGGTGGCCCTGCTGGAACGACGCCCACCAGTCCGCCAGCATGGCTTCCTTGAGCTGGCCGGGGGTCTCGGTGGCCACCAGCCGCTCATGCTCCCGATAGGCACCCAACGCGGCATCGATGTCGCCGTCGCGCAGCTGCTCGACGGCTTGGCGCTCCCACGGTTCGGCCTGGCGGCGGTTCTTGGTCAGGGTGGAGGCGCCAAGCCGCAACCGCAGTCCCCGGAAGCCACCGCCAGCCTCGATGGCGGCGAGCTGCTTGTCGTCGCCCACCAGCACGACCTTGGCGCCCGCGTCGGCGGCGTGGTCGAGCAGGCGGGCGAGCTTGCGGGAGCCGAGCATCCCGGCCTCGTCGACTACCAGCACCGTCCGATCGTCTAGGACGCGCTCGTCCTGGCCGTCGTGCCCACGATCCCGTCCCAGCGGTTGACGCTTACCAGCCTGTTGCACAAACCCCGAAATCGCCCTGATCGGCTGCCTCATCGAGCCCCTGACCAGGGCTTTTGGAAAGCGGGTGGTTCCCGAAACGGCTTTGTGCAACAGGCTGTTACGTGTCAACTCCGAGCGTCGCTGTCCCGACCGGCGTCGCCCGCCTTCGGCGCGTTCCCGGTCCAGCTCGCCAAGCAGCGAGTCCACCGTGCGGGAGTGCTCGAACCCCTCCGCGTCCAGACACACCGTGGCGATCCCGGTCGGCGCCGCGCCCAAGACCCGGTAGTCGTCGAGTTGCCAGGCGTGCCGTGCCACGCCAAGCGCGTAGGTCTTGCCGGTGCCGGCCTTGCCGACCACCACCGAGACGCCCTGGCCGCCCTGGGTGATGTCGCGGACCATCGCGGCCTGGTCGGTCCCGATGGTCGGGTGCGCCGCCAGCGTATCCCGGAGGGTGTCGTGGGAGCACACGGCGCTGTGTTCGTCGGCGCGGCTGATGGCGGCGTCGATCAGCCGTTGCTCGACCGCCAGCAGCTCCGGGGTGGCGTACTGGCGCTCGCCGATCGCGTGGTCGCCCATCACGCTGACCGCCCGCTCGCCAAGGAACCGGTCGGCCAGGCCCTCCAGCTCCACCGGGCCGACCATGCCGGCGACGTCGGCGGGCAGCTCGCGGCCGACCGCGCACACCACCTGGGGGCGGGTGAACGTGGACGCCTGCTCGGTCAGCCCCTCGGGGCTGGCGAGCCGGTCAAACATCGTGGTGATGGTCCGCTCGGGCAGTCCCGCCGTGGCAGTGGCCGCGGCGGCCAGTCCTGCAGGCGTCCCGCCAGGTGTCTCTGCAGAGCCATCCCGTCCCGCGGTCCCGGTGGCTGATTCTGCAGAGCCATCCCGTCCCGCGGTCCCGGCCGGGTCCTGCTCGCGGGCGCGCGCCACCATGGTGGTGACCTCGCGCACCAGCCGCTCCGGCTCGTAGCCGAGCGCACGCGCCTCCTGCTGCCAGCGCCCATACAGCGTCTCGGGCGTCTCGTGGGACTTGGGCGGCCGGGTCGCATGCACCACCGTCTGCACCAGCCTCGCGGTCCGATGCTTCCCGCTGGCCTCCTGGCGGCTGAGCTCGGCGCTGATCTGCTCGTGGCGCTTGGAGAACCCCCGGCGCAGCTCCTCGGGCATCCCGGTGATCGCGCGGTTGCCCCACCGGTCCGGCTCCTCCCAGCGGACCCCGAGGGTGCGGGATAGCTCGTGCTGGTAGGCGGCCCGGTACATCGCATCTGAGGTCGCCCGGTGGTTGAGCAGGTCGCGGGAGTCCAGCGTGCGCCACTGCCCATCCGGCCCCTGGGTGCGGTTGGCGATGATCAGATGGGTGTGCAGCAGCGGATCACCGGCCCGGCTGGTGCGGTGGGTGAACCCGACCGCCAGCAGCCCCGCCCCCTGCACATGCTCGGCACCATGCCGCCCCGTCCTGGTGCCGACGTGCTCGTCAAGGTAGGCGACCGCGGCGCGCACGCCGGCCTGGTGCGCCTCGGCGACCGCCGCACCAGTGCGCTGGTCCCCGAGGGCGTACAGGACCGAGACGTCCTTGTGCGGGCGGAACACCAGATCCCACGCCGGCATCGCGTCCTGCCGTGGTGCGCGGCCGAGCTGCTCGCCGGTCCGTGGGTCCTGCCAGGCAAACAGCCGCTTGAACGCCTCCGCGGAGCATTCGCCTTCTAGGCCGAGCGCGCGGGCGCTGCCGCCGTGGTAGATGCCGGGGGACTCGCCGTGGCCGGACAGGTACTCCTCACGGTTGCGGGCGATCTCGCGGGTGTAGTAGCCCTCCCGCCCTGTCGCCAGCTTGTGCAGATCCGCCGCCACCAGAGGTCCCCGTTACGGTCGGCAGGCGTGGATCTCGCCAAGCGGCCGGGCCGGCTGGCTGATGCACGCCAGCATCGGCGCGGTCAGGCCCCACACCTCACAGGAGCCGTCCGCCGCCATCGGCTCCCAGTTCAGGCCAAGCTCGCGGACCATCGGGGTGAGCGTCCGGCGTAGCAGCAGGTGGTAGCCGAAGATGAACCGCTCCGCCATCCCCACCACCGCCCGCTGATCGAGCGGCCGCCATACCTCGCCGCCGTGTTGTGGTCCCGACCATCCCGGCTGCTCCGGACGGGCCAGCGCGCCATAGACTAGGTGCCAGTGCGTCCACGGCTGGCCTTGGGAGTCGAACACGTGGCCCACCAGCCGCGGCCCCTCCGCGCCGACCACGGTGGAGAACTCCACCGCCACGCCCTGGGCGGCGCTGGCGTGGGCCTCGTAGATCTCATCCGACACCCCACGGTCGGCGCCGAACATGCACCACGACAGCGCGCTCAGCGTGCGCGGGGTGGCAAGCACCAGGTCGTAGCCGACCGGAGCGCCATGGGCACCATCGGGGTTCCAGCCAAGCGGCGGCGCCGGGTCTTTCGCAGCGGTCGAAGCGATCACCTGTTCCCAGGCGCGCGCCTGCCAACGGGTAACCATCACAAGCTCTGAGCCGGTTACCATCGCGGGCGCCGGCACCTCCAGATCGCGGGTATCGGCTGCCATGATGCTTCGCCTCCCGGTGCGCACCGCGGGCATTGCTGCATCCCCGATGCATATCTGTCGTGCTTGAAACAGTAGGCGGCGACTGGACCGGGAAATGCTAGTGCGTGCGAGGTCGAGCTGGAAGGGCTAAGTTGCTGAGGCGTGATCGGGGTATCGTTGCTGGTAGATGGTCTTGGAAGCACTTAGGGGAGGAATAAGCGCTGTGCTAACGGAGCGGGTCTGAGACCGGTGCAAGAGCGCCTGACTGCGCGACTTTCGGTCTCAAAACTCCGGCAAACATGCAGGTCAGCACAGCGCAAATTCCCGGCTTATTGCAAAGCAGGTGCTCTTCCAACTGAGCTACAGCCCCTTGCGGCGCCTCTGCTCCTGGTTCGTCAAGACGGCGAGCGCGCTGCGACCTCAGGGTAGACGACTTGGGGCTCCGTCGTGGACTTCGTGGCTCGCCCTCGTCGATCTTGGCGCGCTGCTGGCTGCGCCGCATGAGGTAGAAGACCCCGCCGGCGACCGCCAGCAGCATCGCAAGCCTGCGCCTGCCGCGCGGCTTGCGCTCGTGCTCGACATCGTCGGACTGCTTCGCTACCACGTCGGCGTCTACGGTCTTGCGCGCCATCCCATCCTCCTCGAGATCAACGGGCGAAAGCCGGATCTTAGCCCTGCCAGACCTCCCGTGCTGGGCTGGGCACGGAGTTGGGGTTCCCCCGGAGGAGACTCTGCTGGCGAATTCACACAGGCGAGGGCGCGGGTCGGAGTCTGCTGAGACGGGAGATCCAAACTGCCGCCCAGGGGGACGCCGGTGAGCCAGGCGTCGAGACGGACCAGGTTGAGCGCCAACGCGGTCAACACATGCTGCAGGTGGGTCTTGGCCAGGCCGCGGTAGCGGGCCTGGTGGACGTCGCTGCGGCGGGACGCTTGGGCGATGGTGCCCTCGATCCCGGAGCGGTGCGCGTAGCGGTCCCGCCAGGCGTTGGTGGCCTGCTCGCCTCGGATGCTGCGCTGCGTGTCGTATTGGGTGCCGGGCCGGAAGGTGAGATGCCGGGCCAGGACTGGCGAGTGGGTCCAGCGGGCGCGGTCCGGGCAGGGAGTGCAGTCCGGCGCGCGGAAGGTCGCCTGGATGATGGGCAGCCCGTTACGGCTGGTGCTGGTCCGCCAGTTGCGGCTGGTCTTGCCGTTGGGGCAGGTGACCTGCTTTCTGTCCCAGTCGATGCGGAAGCGGGTGAGGTCGAAGCCACCCTCGTCGCGGGCTTGCCAGCCAGAGTCCAGCGGCAGCGGGCCGACCAGCTCGACACCGTGATCAGCGCGGGCGGCAAGGATGTGGTCCACGCTGACGTAGCCGGCGTCGACCAGGTGCTCGTCGGGCAGCAGGGCCACTCGGGCGAGGTCGGCGTGGCGGGCAGGGACGGTGTCGACGTCCGCGGTGGTGGCCACAGTCGTGGCGACGTGCACAATCAGGTGCGGCCGGTCGGGCTCGCAGGTCTCGGTGAAATGGGCCTTGTAGCCGCGCCAGCCCACGCCACGTTTGACCCGTACCGGGCCTCGGTGTCATAGGGGCTGCCGATCGCCAGCGCGCCGGGCGGCAGCTCACCCTTGCCGCGCCACCGCAACCCGTGCCCGTCGCGGTCCTACTGCTGAACCCAGATCGCCCGCAGGGCCTGCACGGCAGGGATCTGCTGTAGCCACGCCGGGGTATCGCTGGCGTAGACCGACTCCAGCAGCGTGAACCCGTCAGCGCCGACGGTCACCGCCAGCGCGGTTCGGGCCGCCTCGCGTTGCGGCAGCCGGTAGTCGCTCGCACGCTGGCCGTAGCGCTGGTACCAGTCGTCAGGCACCAACGCGGTCAGCCATCTCGGCGCCACGGCGGCCAGGGCTTCCAGCGCGGCCCGCAGCGTCTCGGTGACCAGCTCCAACCGGTCCGGGCTCCCGCACCGCGGTCAGCACGCAGGTGGCATCGGTGCGCTGCCGTCCGCCCCGCACCAGCAGGCCCTGCGTTCGGAGGTGGTCGAGCATCCGGTACAGCAGCCGTTCTGCCGCATCGTCGGCCACCAGCCTGGCTCGGAACTCGCTCAGGACCGAGGCGTCAAGCCGGTGTCGGCAAGCTCCAAACCCAGGGCGTACTCCCCGGTCGATCCGGCCGCGGACCGCATCGGCGGCCTGCCGGTCCGACAGTCCCTCGACAAACTGCAACACCGACACCAGCGCCAACCGCGCCGGTGAGACCGCCGGGCGACCGCGTGCCGCAAACAAGCCTGCGAACTCAACGTCCTCGAACACCACGTCGAGCGTGTCACGGACCCGGATCGCCAGGCATCCCTTCGGGAACGCCGCCCGCGCGACCTGCGCCGTCACTGCTGGGACCGCACGGCTCGACCTCGGCCACATCGTCATCGTCGACTACCTCGGAGTCCGGTGCACCCCTATGGCACACCACGACTCGTAGCAGACCATCAAGTCCTACGGCTGTGTGAATTCGCCAGCAGAGTCCGGAGGAGTGGACACCTGATTCCATGCACCAGCGGGCTGCTGGTGTGCGGGCCCGTTCGACGCTGTGTCACGCGGCACCCAGCTCACGCTTGAACGCGGCGAAGAAGCTCTCGGCGACGGCGTTTGTCGAGCGAGTCGCCGACGCGGCCTATCGACTGGCGGACGAACTGCCTGGCAGTACGGGCGATCTGTCTGAGCTGCGTGACCCTCTTGAGACGCAGCTCGCGGACAAGACTGATGGCTGCGGCGATTGCCAGCCAGCATTCCCGTTCTCAATTCCACTCGCGCCGATTACCGGCGTCCGGATCGTTGACGCCCCGCCAGGCGGTGGTGCCGGGCAATTTGAACTCGCCGTCTTCCACTCCGCCAACGAAGGCCCGCCACTCGGTGGCGGTGAAGAGCAGCACTGGTCCGTGCCGTTGCCTGGAATTCCGGACCGCGACATGGTCAACCAGGAAGGCCACCTCCACGCAGCCGTTTTCAGCGCTGTACGTGCTCTTCCGCCACACCGCGCTCGCAAGATCCCGCATCTTCGGTTCTCTCCTCGCCTACCACATCGCGGACCGGAAGGGCACTCCAACGGCTACTGGCGCCAGTCGTCACGGCTCGTCGTGAGGGGGATGCTGGCCCCATATTCGAACCACCCAGTGCAGCTCCATGCCGATAAGTCCGAACAGTCCGAGCAAGAGCGTGGTGAAGAAGAGCATCGCGATGGCGAGCAGGAGGGTGCCGAGTACGTGGATCACCCGTCTTCTCCTCCCTTGCATGTGTCCGTGGCGCCTGTGGGAGAAGGGGAACCCAAACGGAATGATGACGGCAAGGCGAAGCCCAACGGTGCGGCGTCGGCGGCTCGGCGGTGAACTTCGCCAGTTGCGCGAATCCGCCGGCTTGACGATCGAGCGCGTGGCGGATGCCCTGAAATTCTCGAACTCGAAAATCTCCCGAATCGAAACGGGGCAGGTCAGCGCGACGCCGAGCGATGTGCGACGCGTGCTGAAGCTCTACAACGTCGGGGCGAGCGGCGGAGTGGCGTTCTCCAGAGCGCATTGGAAGCGCGGCAGAAGGACTGGTGGCAGGCGTACAGCGACACCCTGGTTGTGCCGCTGATCGGCTTGGAGGCCGAAGCGGCGCCACGGTCCCTACCCCGTGGGCCGATCAGCAGCCAAACCAACATTGCGTCTTGACTGGGTCGCGCGCTGTCTTCACCGTGGCGCCACGCCGTGTCACGCCGGCGGGCCATGACGGCCGTACATTGCATCCGGTCTCGAGGAAAGGAGAACGGGTGATGCGACTCTCGTCTGCTGCGCTCGCGGCCGGTCGAGTTCGACGGCGACGGCCCGTTCTGGGCGATCAGCAGCCGCTCGCCGCCGAGCGCCTCGAGGCGCTCGACCGACCGCAGCGGGAACGTAATGCCAACGACGACTCGTTCAGCGACGGGCGCTGGACCGTCCGATACCGGCCGGACGACACCGAGCTGGTCATCGTCGGACGCCCGCGCTTCGATAGCACGCACGCAACCCCCAGGGAGAGGAGGAACCGTTGCAGCAACGCAACCGCACGGTGAGTCGATTCCCGATCGGCGCCGCCTTCGCCGCAGCCTTCGCCGTGACGGCGATGGTGGGCGCAGTGCTCGCCGCCACCCCGGTCAACGTCTACGTCGAGCCAGTCGACGACGAGTACAAGGTCAAGGCGCTGTTCAGCGCCGATGACCAAGTGCAGCTGCTCGGCGGAGGACCGGGGCAGCAGTACCGCATGGTCGGGATCCCCGACGGGCTCGGCGCCCATCCGAACGGCGACGGGACGAGCACGCTGTTCATGAATCACGAGCTCGGCTTCACAGCGCAGTCCGAGCCGGTCGTCGGCGGCCCGAAGAACCGGGGCGCGATCGTGTCGCAGTGGATCCTTGACCAGGACGGCGATCCGGTCGCGGGCAGGCGCGCGTACGACCAGATCTACGACGAGAACAGGTTCCTCGGGCCGGCACCGGTGGTCGGCAACGAGGCGCAGATGCCGCGCCAGCTGGCGCGGTTCTGCTCCGGCTTCCTCGCCGGCCCCGGCGAGGGCTTCGACCGCCGGATCTACCTGACCAACGAGGAGGAGAGCAGCCCCAACACCTTCGATGGCAAGGGCGGGCTTTCGGTCGCGATCTTCGACGGCGAGCTCCACACGCTGCCGAAGCTGGGCCGCTACTCCAAGGAGAACACCAACGTCCAGCCAGGGCAGAGCACGCAGACGGTAATCTTCGCGACCGAGGATGGGCCGGCCACGCTCGACAACCAGCTTTACATGTACGTCGGCAGGAAGGACCGGTCGGCGGACGCCACCGTCCTGGCGCGCAACGGGCTCGACAACGGCAAGCTGTACGTCTTTCGTTCGCTCGATCCGGGGCGGAACAGCGAGCGGACGTTCACGAGCGGCTCGGTGACGGGCGAGTGGGTCCAGATCCCCAACGCCGAGGACCTCACCGACGTGCAGCTGGAGGCCGCCAGCGATGGCGTCGGCGCGATGACATTCGTGCGCCCGGAGGACGGCGCCTTCAACCCCAACAATCCAAACGAATTCTTCTTTGACACCACCGGCTCCTCCAGCGGCGCCGACGACGGCGTCAACGAGCTCGGACGGCTCTATTCCCTGCGCCTGCACCCGGGCAACCCGCTCAAGCCAGCCACGCTCACGGCTGTCTACAACGCCGACACGGTCGTCGCGGCTGGCGGCGACATTGCCATCAGCCCCGACAACATCGGCGTGAGCGGCCAGCACCTGATGATCAACGAGGACGGCACGACGGAGAGCCGAGCCGTGATGGCTGCCAAGGGCCGCGACGGTTCGATCTGGCGATTCAACCTCGTCAAGGGCCCAGTGCAGGCGGTCGGTGTCGACGTCTCGACGGCAGCGCGCGTCGCCCAGCTCGACCCGCCCGGCCGCGACGGCATCCCGGTCAGCCCGGGGGTGTGGGAGACGAGCGGCATCATCGACGCCTCCGCCCTGTTCGGCGTCGACACCTGGCTCTCCGACGTCCAGGCGCACCCGCCCACGACTGCCCCGGGCGGCTCAAGTGTGACGGTCGAGGACGGCCAGCTCTTCCTGATGAGTCCCTCCAACTAGCACCGGCATCGCCGGCTTCATGGAGCAGCGTCATCAGCTGCGGCTCACCGGGACTGGCTGGCCTTGGACCACCTCGAGGACGGCGCGGTCGCCAAGCGGGTGGGACAGCACGACGGTGGCGGTCCGCTGATAGCCCTCGGCGGTGCAGGCAGCGCCCGGGCTGTTGCGGTGCTCGTCGACGATGATGGCGGCGGCGTGCTCGGACTCGACCGCGCGGGCGGTGTAGCTGGCGGTGCAGGGGCCATCGCCTTCTTTGGCGCCGGTGAAGGACACAGTGAGGGTGCTCCCGTCCGCCGCGAGCGTGGCGTGCTCGATCCACAGCCCGCCCGGCGGGTTGTACGGGTCCCACGGCGGCGGGGTCACCCTGACGGTGCCCGCCAGGTCGACCGCGACGACGGCGACACGGACCGCCGTCCCGGCGAGCGTGAACTCCCAGACGGGTGCGGTTGCCACGTCCCGGTCCGTCCTGACGGCCGCTGTTGTCAACCTCGCCGCCATCACCCGGACAGGCGTGCAGCCCTCACAGGTGTTCCCATGCGACTCGCGTAGCCGTTCGAACGCCTTCGCGGCCGGCACCAGTGGCAGCCGCGCGACGGTGCCGTCGGTCCAGCGGATGTCGCCAGGAGCTGGCGTCCGGTCGGGAAGCTCGCCTTCGAGCTCGACCAGGCCCGCGTTGAGCGCGGGCTTGTTGTTGTCGCCGACTTCCGCTTCCCAGTCCCCGGTCTGGACGACGAGGCCACCAACGGGCACGAAACGGGGCCCCGATCCCGCTGCCGTCCATGCCCGGTCGTAGCGCTCCAGCGCCTCCCGGGCCTGCCGCTCGATCGGCGACTCCCGCCGCGCCAGGGCCGCCACGCCGCCACTGACGGCCACCACCACGACGATCACCGCAACCAACCACAACCGGAAGCGCATCGCTCCCTCACAGATCAGCACAGATCAGCGATCACGTATCGCGTTGGACGCCCGAAATCCGGGTCAGGTTTCCTGAAGCAGTCGTCCCCGCGCATTCCGAGAGCCGGCTCCTCGAGCCCAATCGCCAGGTTTCCCCTCCCACGACCGCAACGTCCCCAGCAGCTCGGCCGCAAGCCCCCGGGATGACCTGGGGGCCTGCGTCCTTGCCAAGGTCAGCGGTAGATGGACACGGGCATTCCGATGCGCACCAGCGACCACAGGCGGTTCATGGCCGGAACCGTCACCCGCACGCACCCGTGGCTGGCAGGATAGGCCGGCACCGACGTGGAACCGTGCACGGCGTAGCCGCGGTAGAAGTAGTTCGGCCGCCACAGCAGGCCGAGCGGGCTCTGCCGCCAGCCGTCGAGCCGGCGATAGATGGAGAAGTTGCCGACCGGGGTCGGGGTGGAGGCCTTGCCGGTCGAGGCGTCCAGGATGCGCAGCACGACACCTTGCCGAGCCAGGTAGGCGACCTGCCTGGTCAGGTTCACCTCCAGGGAGGAGCTCGACAGCCAGCGCCGCGGCCGGGGGATCACGGGGTGGGCCAGGGCGTACCAGGTCCGCGGTCCCACGATCCCGTCACGGACCAGCCCGTTGACCTTCTGGAAGGCGACCACGCCGTGGAAGGTCTGGGAGCCGAACACCCCGTCGATCGAGCCGACGTCGTAGTGGAGCGTAGCGAGCCGGTGCTGGAGTTGGATCACTGCGGGGTCTCGGGAGCCGATTCGCAGGAGCGGTTGGGTGGTGATCATGAGGGCGCTCGCCGGCGAGGCGTGGGCCACCGGGCCGGCGGGCAGGACCATGGCAACGGCTACGGCCAGCACGACCACGCCCATGACGGAGCGCAGCCAACGCCGACCCGGTCGGATCTGGAGCTTGAGGACGGGGAGCATCTATCCCTCACCTTCGAACGTCAGGCCCGTGATCAGGGCGAGCAGGGCCAGCCGCGCCCGCCACCGACCCACCGTCCTGCGGCGTAGCGGCCGCAGGTGCTCAAGCAGTCGCTGCATCGGAGCCTCCTCTCCGGCCACCACACCCCGGCGTGGCGACCCTCGGCATGTTCCTTGACTGTTTGGACGGGCGGTGACGGCCCGCTCGTCCCGGGCGCGCGTTGCAGGTCGGTCACAGCACGGCCACAGCGCCAGTGCCTGGGTGGCGAGCGCGGCGCAGGCGCTCAGCGCGACCGGGCGGCCGATGTGCGGGTGAGCCGAAGCTGAGGGGGCGCGCTCAGCGGGTGAGGGACTCGGCCGTGGTGATCAGCTCCTGGCTGCTGGCCGCCCCGCTGAGGGTGACCACCACCCCGCCGCTGCGGAACCACAGGTAGGGCGCGTCGTCGCTGGGTAGGCCGAGGTGCGCGACCGTACCGGCGTAGGCGCCGGCCCGCAGCCGGTACCGCTTGGTGACCCGCTGGATTCCCTCGCCGCGGAAGGGGTCGACGTACTGCCCCTGGCCCAGCTCCTGCCGGCCCAGCTCCTGGTCGGTCACCAGCAGGGTGGTCATCACCAGGCGTTCCAGGCCGCTGCCGTAGACGGCGACCACCAGATCGCGCCCTTGGGGGTTCATGGCCTCGGTGCCGGTCGGGCTCCCGACCGGGGCGAAGCCGGAGCGCAGCAGCCGCCAGCCCGGCCGGGGGAGCGTCCCGATGAGGGGCACCTTGTAGGAGGCCAGCGCCTTGGCCCGCGCCAGCGACATGGAGCGGAACTGGCCGCTCCCGGGGAACGCCGTGCCGGGCGGGATGGCGACGGCTCCGGGTGGGACGGCGAAGGCGCCCGGCGGCACCGGGCCGTTGACCCGGTCGTAGGTGTAGCGCACGTCCCTACGCACGATGACCCGGCCCGGCTTGGAGCGGTCCTGGTACTGGATGCGCACTGGCAGGAAGGTGGCGGGGTCCAGCCACACCTCGAGGTGGGTTTTCTGGGGTGGCCCCGCGACGGTCGACCACTCATACCGCAGCAGCAGTACGTAGACCGAGCGCCCCTCCTGCTTGGTGAGCGACGCCGGCCGGTCAGGGTCCTCCAGCAGGTTGTGGAACCACAGCGTCAGCCCTTCGCTCAGCGGTGCCAGGGCGTCCTGATCCTGCGGCCGGACCAGCGGAACGCCGGTCGACACCCATGGCCGCCGGTCCTCCCCGCCCACCAGCACCCTCCGGGCCGCGGGCCCGTCGTTGATCTCCAGGCGCAGGTCGGCGCCGGGACCGCCCTCGACCCGGAGCCGGTCGGGCCTGGCGAACACGAAGCGGTAGCTACTCGTGAGGGTCCTGCTGGTGGGCATGTCGGTCTCGGTGCGGGTGAAGCGCCCTTGGAGCGTGTTGATCCTGGTCGCCGTCTGCTCGGCCCGGACCAGGACCTTGGCGAGGGTCAGCTCCTGCGGCGCCGGCCCGGGGCTTGTGGTGGGCACCGGCAGCGGCCAGCGACCGGTCGAGGGGACGACGATGCTTGCGATCACCAGCGCAAGCACGACCAGCACGGCGGCCACTCCGGCCAGCCACAGCCGGCGCCGCAGGTACTGGCGGCGGCCCCGGGCCGGCTGGCCAGGAACCGGCTCGGCGGCCAGCCGCTCGGCCAGAGCTGCCTCGAACGGCGCTGGCCCGGACGGCAGGAGGACTTCCCGGGTCAACGCGTCGACCTCGGCGAAGGCCGCCACCGTGGCCCGACACATGTCGCACTGCTGCAGGTGCCGCTCGGCCAGGAAGCGCTGATCCGGGTCGACCTGGTCGTCCAGCATGGCGGAGAGCGTCTGCTGCACGTGCTCGTGGACGGTCACGCCGGATCCTCCTCTCGCATGCTCAGGGCGGCGGCCAGCCGCGTTCGAGCCCGGAACACCCGGCTGGCCACCGTCCCGCCCGGACAGCCAGTCATGCCAGCAACCTCCTGGTAGGACAGGCCCAGCACCACGACCAGCAGGAACGCCTCCCGCTGGGCGGGCTCCAGCGCCTGCAGCGCCCGCTCCAGGTCGCCCCGCAGCACCGGATCACTACTGCGCTGGTCGGCCAGCGCCGCCGCCTCGTCAACCGGCACCGTCCGAACAGCCGGCCGCCGGATCTCGTCCACCGCCGCCCGCCGGGCGATGGTGTACAGCCAGGTCGCAAACGCCGCATCACCCCTAAAGGCACCCAGGCCCCGCCAGGCCCGCAGAAAGGCCTCCTGGGCGATGTCCTCGGCCAGCACGCGGTCACCGATCAGCCCATGGACAAAGGCGCGCACGCCGGCCTGGTGCACCCAGACGAGCTGCATGAACGCCTCGCGATCGCCGTGGCGGGCCGCCCGCACCAGCGCCGCTTCGTCCACCCGTCCTCCCCATGCCCGCCATGCCCGCCGCATCCTCCATAGATGGAGACGCGAGCCGGGCGCCAGGTTTTCCCTCCCGCGACCTACTCGTCGTCACAGTTTGAAGGTCGGCGCTCGGCGTGACCGGGAGTGCAATATATGCGGACGCTTGTCTGCATGCCCCGGTTGGCCCGATTCGGCCCTACGGCCCGCCCAGCCCAGGGTGCACCTGGACGCCGGCTACGACAGTGACAAGGCCCGCACTACCTGGCTGAGCGGGACCTTGCCGGACAGATCGCCCACAAGGGCATCCCCGCCCGATCCAGTCCACCAGCGGGTGGCCGGTGGACCGCACTCACGCTTGGGGCAACAACTTCGGCAAGCTGCGCTGGTGCACTCCCGCGTCGCCGACGTTCTCACTGAGGCCCCCGCGGGAACGCGAAGCCGTCTTCTCCCAGACGGAGACGTGCTTGGTGCTGTCGCTGGTGAACGGCTCGCGCTTCCAGCCGCTCCAGCGCTCGCGTAGCGTCATCCCGGCGAGCCGCGCCATAAGGTCGAGCTCCGACGGCCATGCGTAGCGAAACGGCACTGAAACGACCTCGAGCTTGCCGTCGACGACCGAGTAGTGATGGGAGATCAGGCCCTGCGACACGACGTCGTACTCGTCGAAGCCGAGCCGTGCGGCGCTGACTTGGAACGCCCGGACGGTCTCGCCCGGCGGGAGCCGCTGGAGCCCCGGAACCCCGACCTCGATCACGAAGCACCCGCCTGACTCGAGATGCGCGGCGACGTTCTGGAAGCACGCGATCTGCTCGTCTTGGGTCGTCAGGTTCATGATCGTGTTGAAGACGAGGTAGGCGACCGAGAACCTGCCTTCGACGGTGGTCGTGGCGAAGTCGCCGATCGTCACACCGATCTGCTCCGCACCTGGCTTCGCCCGCAGCCGTGCGACCATCGCCTCCGATAGGTCGATGCCGTGCACGCGGATGCCGCGTTGCGCGAGTGGTAGTGCGATCCGGCCGGTGCCGATGCCGAGTTCGAGCGCGGCACCGTAGCCGGCCAGGTCGGCAAGGAAGTCGACGACAGGATCGACGACCGCGGGCTCGAACAAGTCGGTGGCCGACTCGTCGTACCGCTCCGCCACACGCTCGCCGAAGTGGTCCTCGGGCATGGGCGCACTCTCTCAAAGCCTTCGTGGCTTTGCGAGCCAGTTTTCACGGGCCGTTGACACGCACTGGTCGCGAGCCATACCGCTGGGCGCTCTCAGCTGGTGCTGACGATTTCAACGCCTGCGTGGTCGCAACGTTGGGGGAGCTTGAACAGTTGCCGGGCGATAGCTCGCTTCACACCGTCGAATCTAGCGCGGGCTCTTGCCATCGGTGCGTCTTCTAGCGGCATACGACCGGGTCATGGGGTCGTCACGGTGATGGCCTGCCGGTCGCTGCTCAACCGCATCCTCCAAGCCGCCGAGGACGACCGACGTATCGCCGCCAACCCCGTACGCAAGGTCCCAGCACCAAAGCGGCCCGTTGACGCGGCCGCGCGCCTCGGCCGCGCGAAGCGCCGCGCTTACACCCCTGAGGAATTCGGCTACCTGATCGCGCATATCGGGCCGTTCTACCGCGACCACTTTCTGACGCTTGTGGGCACCGGGATGCGGCCCCGGGGAGCTGCTCGGGCTGCGCGCCGCCCGTGTCGACCACACCGCCCGGCGTGTTGGTGTGCTCGAGGTCCGCTACGAGGCCGGCTTCCCCGCCCGCGTGATCGACGAGCTGATGGGCCACGCCGGCGGGCGCCCCCGGCGGCGAATTCGAGCAGCGGGGCAGCCTGGTCGGTCTTCGCTACCGGTGGACGACTCCGGGATGGAGGCGCGTGGTGGACGCGATCGAGCAGCGGTTGGCGGTCGCCTTCAAGGTCGCTGAGGAGAAGCGCCGATGGCCGGACCTGGCAGGACGAGCCATTGCCGCGGTGGGCGAGTCGGAGTGAAGTCGGTCTCCTCAGAGAGACGCCGCTGACCTTGCCGAAGTGGTCATTTCCTGGTGGCAGGGGCGTCGGCTGCGCTTTGACTACGCCTGAAGCTGGGGTCAGGTTCGCTGCGCGAGAATCGGCGCTAGCGCCGGGCAGCCGCCCTTCTTACGGCGGCGGGACAACGATTCCTTCCTTGGTGCTGTCCACGATGGCCTCAAGCTCGGCCTGTTCCGCCTGCGGCACCTCGAACTTGTCCAGCGTCTGCCGGAGGTCGTCCATGAAGGCCTGCCACTCCGCTTCAGAAATCATCAGGTCTCGATGGGTATCCTCCATCGAACGGCCCGAGTACTGCTGCGGGCCGCCCGCCGCCCAGCACACCATCTCAGTCACCAGGTACTTGAAGCCTGCCGGCTGCACGCGATGGTGCGCTTCATCCACGCGCGGGTTGGCGTTCAGCCTTGGATCCACCATGATCCGGTCAATGAAGTCATCCACCACGGTAGCGATGCTGTAGACGCCACCAAGCCGGTCATACAGTGAAGGTGCTGGAGCTTGCATACGACCCCCCAGGTCACAGCACAACGGCTCAGTCAACGCCGGGTGGGTCAGATGGTCAAGGGACTGGGTATGACCAGGCGCTTGGCCGCCTGCACAAGCGAGATGATGCCCTCGAGGATGCTGCAGCCAGAGCCATGGCGTGCTCGCACACCCCATCCAGTAGCACCAGGGCAGCGTGGCAGCCGGGTACGCTCCGGTCACCGGTTCGCGCCAGCGCTTCGAGAAGCAGCGTGCGCAACTCGATCAATCGCTCGGAGGTCACCGCGTCCACGCCCGCTCTCCTGGTCACGATCCGCTCAGAGGACCGCGGCGGTTGCTGCCCGTTTGCTGCCCGACGACTCCAAGGCGAGCACCTGAAACAAGAAGCCGGGTCGCGGCTGCCCGACGACTCCAAGGCGAGCACCTGAAACAAGAAGCCGGGTCGCGGGACCCGGCTTGACCTGCGGTTTTGAATGGTGGGCCTGCGAGGACTTGAACCTCGGACCTCTTCCTTATCAGCAAAATGCAGGGAACCGCTGTGCGGACGGCCGTTTTCGCAGGTCGCGCGCGACCGTAGGTGCCAAAGTTAAATGATCTATCGGCGTGCAGTTATGCGTTCTCCCGATGTCTCGAGATCTGCTCCATCGGCTGAGGACTGCACGCCTCGCTCCGTACCATCTTCTACCTGCATGTCTGCCAAGGCCACTCCAGCTTCCCCGCCGGCACTGCTTGTAGCCTGACCCGATCTCGCCCCACCTTCTACGTCTCAATCTGCGGCGCCCGTGGGAGCCACCGCCGGATTCGGCCCGGCCGCTGCGCCGCAGCGGGTCCGGCGTGGGTTTCGGCACAT